>MDTD01124406.1_pt1 | contig 11316 bp, 8 predicted proteins | sample 811221 | NCBI WGS metagenome assembly MDTD01 (sample SAMN05326646, study PRJNA326480) | marine metagenome | isolation source: seawater | place: Pacific Ocean: South West | collected 2011
ATGAAGATAGAAGCGGCTCCATGGAAGAGGGCGAAGACTATCCTTAATAGGGCTTGCATCAAATAGTTGCTGGGAGTTTTGTCGATATTGTTGAAAGAGATCAGCGCTATGTCGGGTATAGACATCACCAGGCTGAGAACTATGGCCAACACTGAACAGACTGTGATGGCAGGCAGAGTCTTAAATGTCATCATGAAGGCTCCGGTGGCAATTTCTCTTCCGGTTAGATTAGAAACTGCAGATAGTGGCATAGTCAAAAGCCCCAGGTTTGTGAGGATCAACAATGTTACGAAACAAACGAATCCGCTCGCTCCAATCATTAGAGGAGTAAACGGAACAGGATAGGGCAAAATATTTGGAATTGAGACAAGCACAAAAAAGAGTGAGACAGCGAACACTACCATCGGAATAATCATTATCAGTGAGTAGAAGATCCAGGTAATCAGAAGAGTCATCTTCTTCGTCAAAATGTAGTCCACAGCTTTCTTCTGATCCGAAAGCAGTGCCTCTTCCCCTGGAGGAGTTTCATAGGTGGTAAGGAATGAACGACAGAATCCGGTCAGGGTGACAAACCATAGCCCGGCACCCCAGCAGGTAAGGACCAGGGCCGCTCCGCCGAACAAAAGCATCACGACAATCGCTTTCAGAAATATGAAACCCAGCTCTCCTAATCCGTTAATGGCTGTTCCTGAGGCTGACAACTGGTACAAGTCAAAATAAGACAGGTAAAGGCTAATTAGTGAACAGATCTCCCCAAGGGTTACTAGAATCGCTGGTTTCAGCGTGAGTGCTCTGAAAGTCCAAATCTGATCAAGGGTGGCTTTCCACCATACTTTGTCGAATAGAAGCCCTATTTTGTCTATTCCAGGAGAGGCGACAGCCGGGTTTGGCTCCACCATCGCACCCACGGCAGAAATGCCCGATTGGTGCGCTGGGCTCGAATCCTGGCTGTTTTCTATATTTTCTCTATCGGGAGGTTCGGATCTATTCTGATTCACTTGCTATCGACACGGAAATTCTGTAAGGACATCTATCTGTAAGGACATCAATCTGTAAAGACATCTAAGCTTACTATGCCTGCAGCATTTATTCTCATTTCCCCATTCTCTCTTCCGCTTACTCCAGCTAGATAAGCCTCTTTCCCTGATGGCAGAAAGGAATTCTCTTTACAGTCGTTTACCCCTTGAATACCGGTTGGCCCTTTGATTCAGCCCTGGTGTTTCATTAAAAAAATGGGTGCTGGTGGGCGGCTTTTCTTATGGAGTGCTAAAAATTATAGGGAAGAGATATTGAATTCAGGACCATATCTAATCAAGCACCTTGACAAAATATGCAATGATTCAGAGACAAAGCGCTCTGGTGGGCTTTTCACCACCAATTTCAAGTCTTATTTCAGAAAGCTCTATTTTAACGCTTTATATTGACGCTCTAAAATTGGAGTTTGGAAAAGGAAGCCTCCGTTGATACTGATACTGGACCAAAAACTGGATGAAAAACAAGAGCAGAAAGTGCTGGAAGATCTGGGCGACCTTGGATATTCCGGACAGTTAGTACGCTCTTCCCATCACAGCATGGTGATTTTGAAAGAAGATGTACGGTCTCAGTCACCGCTCAAGTTCTCCAATATCGAAGGAGTGGAGAAAGTTGTCCGTCTGGAGGAAGGTTTCCCTCTGGTAAGTGATGTTCACGAGAGAGTGGTCACCATTCAATCGAGCTTTGGGGAAGGAGAAAAGACCTACATAGGCCAGGGGCAGATTCCTCTGGTTATGGCCGGTCCCTGTTCGGTGGAGTCGAGAGAGCAGATACTCGAGATCGCCAAACAGGTAAAGGCATCTGGTGCCAGAGTCCTTAGAGCCGGCGCCTTCAAGCCTCGTACCAGCCCCTACGAATTTCAAGGGCTGAGGAAAGAAGGGCTGGAGTATTTAAAAGAAGCCGGTCGTATTACGGCTCTTCCCGTTATTACTGAGGTGATGTCCACGGACATGGTCTCTCTGGTTTCCGAATATGCCGATATTCTTCAGATCGGCACGAGAAACATGTATAACTACGAACTTCTCCGGGAAGTTGGAAAACAGCGGCTGCCGGTTTTATTGAAGCGGGGAATGTCCGCCACCATAGATGAGTTTCTATTTGCTGCTGAGTATATTCTCAAAGAAGGAAATGAAAATGTGATCCTCTGCGAGAGAGGGATTCGCACTTTCGAGACGCGTCTGAGAAATACGCTTGATCTGAGCGCTGTTCCGTTAATCAAATCTCTTTCCGGACTGCCTGTGGTTGTCGACCCAAGCCATGCTACCGGTTTGCGCAAATTAGTAAAACCCATGTCCAGGGCTGCCATTGCATGCGGTGCTGATGGTTTGCTGCTTGAGACTCACACGACTCCCGAGAAGTCCATCAGCGACGCTAAGCAGGCTATCTCTCCGGAGGAACTGGCCTCGATTGTGGATGATGTGTACTCCATCGCGTTTGCTCTGGGAGGCGCGAAGGATGGAAATCTCGCCAACAACATGGTTGGCTCCACCGTCGCCTCGTCACAATCTGCAAGAAGTTCTTAATCTTAGTAATTGGAGAGGAAGCTAGCCGACATTCCTTCTCCCAATTGCGCCCAACTCTTCCGGTTCGCATCTATCCTGTAGAGTACGTCGTCATGGATGGGCTGATTTCGGGTTCGGTGTAGTGCATTATATATAGTGTCATGTGTCTGAACAGCTTTTCCGCCCATACGCCGGGGGATTTTGAGTACACCGAATGCCTAATAAATCTTGGCTGAAAGTCTCAGTTCACCTCCTTTTTTGTTTGAGCGCTCGTTCTAGCGCATGAGTTTTTCCGCCAATAGCTTTTCAATCTTGGGTCTGAACTTGTTCAGGACGGCGCCGTAGCTCATCGAGTCCTCAACACATTCAGGAATTTCGCCAATCTTTTCATTGACTTGCCGTTTCGGCTTTTTCATGCCCGGCAGTTTCACCGTCTCACCGTTTTGAATCACAGGGGTGAGAATTACCGCACCGATTATTCGATCGGATAGTTCGGCGAATCTAAATAGTCCGGCACCGTCAGGACCGATACCTTTGTCCAGTCTCTTAATATCCAGGAACTCTGGAGTTTTGACAGCGTGTTGAATAGCGCTCTCTCTCGATTGTCCTGGTCTGGGTTTTGGATTGCTGCAAGCATCAATTCTAAGCAGCGGCCTTTCATTGTCCATGAAGAAAATAATTGAACCTTCTCTGGGTAAATCTCCACTGGCGTGGCGATCGATAATCTCTTTGATAACAGGATGAGAAGCGACTTTTTCAAGACGTCTGAACTGTTTGGCGTCGATAGCCTCGATTTTTAGAGATAGGTGTTCTTTGATTTTGTTCAGCCTGGTCAGGGCGTCTTCGTCCTCTGTCCTGGTTCTGGGCAGGTCTTCACTTTTGCCTGGAATCCCTTTCCATGAAGTTTCCACCGGTGTCATCATTTCTTCCAGAAAAGTGACCGATCCATCCAGTAACATGGCTCGAATAGCTGCGTCTTCCTGGGTCCGGGATGCTTCTATAACTGTGTCTGCGAAATGTTTCAAAGATTTGAGAGCGCGGGTGTACTGGGGTCTCGCCTTTCTCATCTCCTGGGCTACTCCCCTGAGAGACTCTTTGGTGCTTTCCAGTAATTCGAACCGCTCTTTCTCGGAGGCAAAATGGATTTGATTTGACTCCAATTTGATCAGAAGCTCTTTATGCTGCTGTTTCTCTTTCTCTAATATATAGGGTCTAATGTCTTTGCAAACTAGTTCTCTGGCTTCTTCTACTATTCGAGACCACTCACCCACATTTTGACCGGCATCCATCCGTGGCGCCTTAGCCACTGTCAGGGATGAGGCCACCGAGATCAGGGCTGTGTCTGCTTGCCAGAGTGCCTTCGGCTTCACAGAATCCGGAGCGCTCGGATGAAGTTCAATCTGTTTAGCCGTCTGGGTATTGACCAGTTCGTGGCTTGAATTACTTCTTGTCCATTCGCCAAAGAAGGAGTGAACATCCTGTCTTGATCTCTGGGTTTTGGTCCCTTCCTGGGAAGAGACGGCCTTCTCCATCGATACATTGGTCTCGTTCAGGCTGCCGCCTTGAAGGCTATTGCTGGAAATATCTTGATGAATCTGCGTCATTACTCGCTTCCGAAATTTGCTCAGGGTTTCTTAACACGCTCTCAGTGTATTGTTTCGACCTGTCATATGCTATTGGGGTTTTCCCCCGGTACTGCGTATTTTTCCCATGCGACTACCCCAAAATAGCTGGGGATGCCAGCTCTGTCAGGGGATTGCTAAATCTAAATCAGTCTGGTTTGCGCCCGATGCGGATATGGAGATTCCACCGCACTGTTCTCGGCTGATCCGGGTCTCCCCAGACAGCGCAGGCATTATCGAAGCGGGATTCGGTGGGGTCGGTGCCGTTCTCATCTATATATGTTTGACAAGCCGACCAACTTCGTAAGAAGCCCAGGCACTCCCTGAGATTCCATTGCAAGCACATCTCCATCGCCGGCGCTTCCATCTCTTCCATGGGCAACTCTACTTTTGTGTAATGCTCCCGCAAGTCTTTTAAACGACTGGACCAATATGGACTTATGTCCTTATATATTGGATTGAAGGCTTCTTGATAGGGTTCATCGATTCGAAAGGCTTCATAGCACCAGGCAGCAAATAGTCCGCCTGGTTTTAAAACTCGATTGCATTCATCGAAAAATTTTTCTTTGTCGAACCAGTGCAAGGCATTGGCTACGGTGACTAGAGAGACTGAGCTATCTTTCAGCCCGCAATCTTCGGCTTGAGCTACTCGGAACTCCACGCCTTTGAGGTCGAGCGCGTTTTTAATCTGGCTGGTGGAGGCATCGGTGGCAATCACATGGTCAAAGAGATAGGCAAGCTTGGAAGCCGCCTGGCCGTTTCCTGTGGCGCAGTCCCAGGCGAGGGTTCTGTCCGGCGAGCGCTCAGCCAGATGTTCGAAAAGCGCATCGGGATAGCTCGGGCGGAACTGTCTGTACCTGTCCGCTTGCTTTGAAAATCGATCTTCAAAATCTACCATCTATAAAGCTATACTGAAAATCTATACTGACGCGCCTGGAGAGCTTCAAGTTTAGCATGGGCAGATCTCATTTTACGCCGTCATTCAATCTAAGCTTGTGTTCTGCGCCAATTTATGGCGTTTTCGGCTTTCTATGTCGATCGTCCTTCAATTTACCGGTGCGATTGCTGATTCCCACTATGTCGTGGATAACTATGTGCTTGTTGGCAGGCACCGCCGCTCGGGCAGAAACCGATTCGGTTTCGGATAGGATTTCGATGCCCCTGACTGTGGTACAAGCACCACCGGTGGTGAAGCGACATTTCTACAATTGGAATAGTCCTCCGCCTGATATGCCGGCACTGAATCCCGGAGAGCTTGGAATTACTGAAGCGACCTATGTAAGAGTTTTCAATTTTAAGATAGACGTTATCTCTTCCAGGAGAGTCAAGGACCGATATGAAGTAGTAATCAGTCCTGTTTCCGCCAGTATAAAGTTGTCTTTGCCTGTTGATATCTGGGTGCCCACCGGCTCTCCACGCAAACTGGTTCGCCATGAAGAAGGGCACAGAATGATCCACGAAACTGTTTACCGGGATGCAGGAGACTTGATGCGCTTCCATGCCTCACTGCTCAAGGATTCGAGATACAAAGGGGAGGCGGAGAGCTATAGAGGCGCTTTGAAAAATGCTTACCGCTTGATCGGTGAGGACTTGAGTGACATATATCAGCGTTATGTCTATGAGTTTTCCCGGTCCGTGGGAGAAGAGTACGATCGCATCACGAAGCACGGCGCCAACCACGTATCGGAAGGCGAAGCGATAGAAGCCGCTTTTGAAACCTACAGCGCTTACAGAACCGAGTTCGAAGAGTCAAGGGAATATTTAGACCGAGTCAAGCGGTGAGCCTTTCAAATTCTATTCTAATTCTGTCCAGCTTCTATTCAGGTTCTATTCGGGTTCTATTCTGGAACGGGCTATATCCGGTCTGTATCCAGTCTATGTCCAGGTGGCGTCCAACTACTGTCCATGCTCTATTCCCTGTCCGGACCGGCTTGACAGCTGAGGGTCATTAGGTTGATCATTACCTTTTGATTTATATAAATAAGGCCCTAGATGACCTTTTTGATTCCAGCTCTCATCATCATCGTTTTTTTAGTAATGGCTGCTCTTATGTATACCAGAAGAGTATCGGCATTACTTGCCCTTCCGGTGATGGCACTTTTAATCGCCGTGATCGGAGGAATTCCGGCTGCAGATATTCTCAATGAAGTAATCGGCAAAGGGTCGATGAAGCTGCATAATGCCTACACCACCACAATGTTCGGTGCGGTATTGGCAGAACTTATGAATCGCCAGGGAATCGCCAGGGCTCTGGTGCGATGGGTGGCTGAGTTCGCCGGCGATAATCCCTATATACTGGCTATGATTTTAACTTTGGTCACGGCCCTGCTCTTCTCTACCCTTGGCGGTCTCGGGGCTGTGATTATGGTAGGCACCATCGTTCTTCCGGTCATGCTTTCCCTGGGAGTCTCGAATACCACCGCAGGAGCGTTGTATCTGTTTGGTATTAGTCTGGGCGGGATGTTTAACCTTGCCAACTGGGCTCTCTACATCGATGTTCTAGGGGTAGAGAAAGAGAAGATTATCGCTTTTGTCATTCCTTTTTCATGTTTGATAGCCACTGTGGTTCTTCTGTTTCTTGCCCTGGAGTTGAAGAACTGGAAGAATTCAATCTACTTTGTCCTGGGCTCTCTATTCTCTATCGGTGCGGCTTTTCTGTTTTGTGGTTTTGGTGGAATCGGCGGTGTCAATCAGGGAGCTGATGCGCTGGCAAAAGCGAGTACTTCCGCCGCTGTCTCTGGAAACCCGCTTCTAGAGGTCTCTTTCCAGGCGGTTCTTGTTTTAACGCTTGTTCTTTCGCTTCTAGCAGTCTTGCGCCATAGAAAAGGGAATGACAATTTGCCGGGCATGGCTCTGATTACGCCTCTGGTGCCACTGATTTTGGTTCTGGGTTTCGGGTGGGAGATAATTGCCGCCTTTGTCTTTGCCATTATATATGGTGTGCTAACCACCTGGAGTCGCACTTCGGTGAATGAGATTACCAGGTCGATAATAGACGGTATCACCACAGTGATTCCGGCTGTGTTTCTTATGATCGGCATAGGGATGCTAATAAACGCGGTCAGTAACGAGTCCATCGCCGGTTCGATCAGACCGTTGATTGCCACTGTCGTTCCTACCTCGCCGCTGCCTTATGTAATTGTCTTCACGATACTCGCCCCTCTGGCTCTCTACCGGGGACCGCTCAGTCTCTGGGGAATGGGCAGCGGACTGGTAAAACTGATACAAAACAGCACCGCTCTGGGCGGTCAGGCGATCATGGGTATGCTTATGTCGGTGGGGCAGGTCCAGGGAATTTGCGATCCTACAAATACGCACAATATCTGGATTGCCACCTACCTGGGCACTGATACCCACGCCCTTTTGAAGAAGACCATCGCCTTCGCCTGGCTGGCGGTGATTGGTGGTCTTATTCTCGCCTGTCTACTAGGATATGTTTAGTATGGCTTCCCCTTCCACGAATTCGGTTAGAATCGGTATCGACGTTGGCGGTACTTTTACCCATGCGGTGGCCATCGATACTGCCACCATGCAACTCATAGAGTCGGTTAAGGTGCCCACCAGCCACAGGGCGAAAGAAGGGGTTGCCGCCGGTATTATCGAATCTCTGAAATTGCTTCTTGCCAGGGCTGAGATTGCGCCGGATCAGGTCGGTTTCATAGCCCATAGTACCACCCAGGCCACCAACGCTCTTCTGGAAGGTGACGTGGCTCCGGTGGGCATCGTCTGTCTGGGCGAAGGGATTGACGGTTTCATCTCCAGGCAGGTATCTGATTTGAAGCAGATCGAGCTTGCTCCAGGTAAGTACCTCAAGACGTATCATCGCTATTTAGATGTTAGAGGTGGAGTTGACGAAAGCCGCCTGGATTCAATATTCAAGGAGTTGATAGAGGCTGGAGCCGGAGCATTTGCCGTCACCCAGGCATTTTCGGTGGACGATGTCGAAGCGGAGAAGATCGCTGTTGACCGGGCCCGGGAGCTGGGCTATTTTGCCACGGCAGGCCATGAAGTGTCCCAATTGTATGGCTTCAAAGTGCGTACCAGAACTGCCGTGATCAACGCCTCCATGCTACCTAAGATGATTGAGAGCGCCGACATGACCGAGAGTAGTGTCAGGGAAGCAGGCATTAAAGCTCCGGTTATGATCATGCGCTCGGATGGCGGCGTGATGGATATTGAATCGATGCGCAAGCGTCCGATTTTAACAATGCTCTCCGGACCGGCAGCAGGCGTAGCCGCCGCCATGATGTTTTTGCATATCTCGGACGGCATATTCCTTGAAGTTGGTGGTACCAGTACTGATATCTCCGCCATCGCCAACGGACGAGCAAAAATTCGAACGGCCGAAGTAGGCGGACACAGGATCTATATGAAAACTCTTGATGTGAGGACCGAAGGCGTTGCGGGTGGCTCTCTTCCCAGGGTGAAAGGCTCAGAGATTATTGAGGTCGGTCCCAGAAGCGCCCACATTGCAAACCTATCCTACGCATCCTTCGAAAAGAGTATCGCAGACAGCAAAGAAGGCGATATTGAATTAGTGCCTGTGAGCCCACTTCCTGGTGACCCGGAAGACTATGTCTCGTTCAAGCTTTCGGACGGGGGAGATAACCCCTTGAATTTTGCCCTCACCCCAACCTGCGCATCCAATTTACTGGATTATGTTCCTGATGGGGATTGCGCCATTGGCGTTCAAGAGAGCATAGAAAAGGCATTCGCCGCTCTCTCTTCCAGGACAGGAAAGCCGAGCAAAGAGCTGGCTGAGAATATTCTCGATCTAAGCTCCTATAAGTGTATTCCGGTGGTGGAGGCGCTGATTAAAGATCATAACCTTGATCGAGAGATGGTCACTCTTGTTGGTGGCGGTGGTGGTGCCGCAGCAATAGTTCCCCATGTGGCCCGGCGCATGAATATGTCTTTCAGTCTCGCGCAAAATGCCGATGTGATCTCCGCCATCGGAGTAGCCATGGCGCTTATTCGTGAATGCGTGGAACGTCAGATCATCAACCCCAGCAACGATGATATCCTCCGGGTGCGGCAAGAGGCCCATGCGGCGGTGGAGGCGATGGGCGCTGACCCGGCAACCATAGAGGTGCAGGTTGAGGTGGATGCCAGGGCAAATGTGGTGAGGGCGACGGCTTTCGGCGCCACCGCTTCCACCGAAAACGATGGTGCTGTTCGCAAAGAGGAAATGAGTGCGGAGGAGCGAGTTAAGCTTGTTGCCGACTCAATGCGGGTTAGTGAGGCGGATGTCGGTCTTGGATTTGATGGAAAGTTTTTTCAAGTCTATAAAGCTGAGCGTATAGAGAAGGTCTTGCTTGGCTTGATGAACCATAAGCTCAACAGTCTGCGGGTCCTGGATAGATCCGGGTCGATCCGCCTTCAGTTCAAGAACGCAGCCTGGCAGTCAGTTCTAGCCGGGGAGACGATCGGCTCCCTGGAAAAACTGCTGGAAGAGAACGCCGACTGGGGTGATGCGGGCAAAGTAATTCCGGATACAATGATTTTGGCCGGACCTAAGATCCTGGACTTCTCCGGACTGCCGAACATCTCTTCTGTTCTTACCCTGGTGCGGGCGGAAATGGAGCTGGTGCCCGGGGATACTGAAGTGGTTATCCTCTTGAATTTGTCTTGAGCGCAGCTGTTTTGAAGGAACTTCCTGAAGAGTTAGAAAAAGAGTTTTTGAGAGGTATTCGGCAGTTTAACGACCGACAGTTTTTTGATTGCCATGAAACCCTGGAAGATGTCTGGAGGGCTTATCTTGAACCGGACCGGGAATTCATCCAGGGAATCATTCAAATTGCCGTGGCCTACTACCACCTTCTTCGGGGAAATTGCGAAGGGACACGAAAACTTTTTGAAAGAGGTCTTCCCAGGGTGAAAAAATATGGGCGTTGTTATTTTGGCCTGGATATGGAAAATTTTGTTGCGAAAGTCGAAAAAGATTATTCCCGCTTTGAAAATGAAGCTTCGCCGGTGAGGGAGCAGTTTCTTATTCCGATAATCGAAATTATAGGTCCGAGAAGTGATTGTTGATAGGTGATCAAGGGGATATTATCACTATTAGATCTTTCAGATTTTAGGGCATACGGTAAATCTGGGAGGTTGTAAGAAGATGGTTTCTTCTTAACGATAGCTTCCAGGCTCTATTGCTTCTCAGCATATGTAAGGATCATCCGTGAAGACCGGTCAAAAAATCTTAGTAGTAGATGACGAACAGGCCAATACAATTCTCCTGAGCGAAGTTCTTCGGGAGTCGGGCTATGCGGTGGATTCTGCCAATGACGGCTTCAAAGCCATCGCCGCCTGCAAGGTGCGCACTCCCGATGTCATTATTCTGGATTTGAATATGCCTCTTATGGGCGGAATGGCTGTTTTCCAGCGCCTGAAGAAAGAAGAGAAGACCCAGGATATCCCGATAATTTTTCTGGCGGCCCGGGAAGACGTGCTGCCTAAGACCGACAAGATCGAGTCGGAAGACATCATTTACAAACCGATCAAGAGTGAAGAACTCCTGGCTCGGGTCAAGAGTATTTTGAGAGAGAAGTCGCTGCGTGATGAGCTGAAGCGCAAGGAAGCCCAGATCAAAGAGTTGTCTTTGACCGACCAGCTCACGGAGCTTAAGAGCTCTCGCTATCTAGGCGAGTTTCTCGGTCTGGGTATCAGGCAGGCTAGGCGTTATGGAGTCCCTCTAAGCATTGTCGTCATGGAGATCGACAATGTAAAAGATCTGCTTAAAAAACATGGTCAGAAAAAGTGTGATTCAATCGTTACGCAAATTGCTGTGATTGTTGGTCGCCAGATGCGGGATTCCGACATAGTGGTGCGTTCCGGACCTTTTGAGTTTACAGTAGCTTTGACAGTTACTCCCAAAGAAGGTGCCATAGAAGTAGCCGAACGCCTGAGAACAAGCCTCTTAGAGAGTACTTTCACCGCCGAAGACGAAATTGTAAACATGACCGCATCGGTGGGAATCTGTCAATTCGCGCCCCATATGGATGATGAAGGCAAGATTCTCATATCCCATGCCCGGGCCGCGGTGGAGCAAGCCCATAAAGAAGGCGGCAATCGTAGCTTGATGGCCGAGTGAATATAAGCAAGTCGTGTTAAAATTAGGAGCTCTGTCGGGGCGTAGCGCAGCTTGGTAGCGCGTCCGTTTCGGG
>MDTD01145108.1_pt1 | contig 11316 bp, 7 predicted proteins | sample 811221 | NCBI WGS metagenome assembly MDTD01 (sample SAMN05326646, study PRJNA326480) | marine metagenome | isolation source: seawater | place: Pacific Ocean: South West | collected 2011
CATGAAGGTGAGCCTATTTCTGTAACCCTGCCTGAACAGGTTGTTGTGACTGTTGTTGAGGCAGATGCGGTGGTGAAAGGCCAGACAGCGTCGTCTTCCTACAAACCGGCTGTGGTCGATAATGGCATGCGGGTGATGGTCCCGCCCCATATTGAAACCGGCACACGCATTGTGGTGAAAACCGAAGATTCAACTTACGTCGAACGCGCAAAGGACTGAGGTGTCTGATGGCGGGACGTTCAGCTCTGATCAATGTCATGTACAAAGCCTCAATCGCTGCATCAAAGCGGATGATGCGGGATTTTGGTGAAGTGGAAAACCTTCAGGTTACCCGCAAGGGGACCGCTGATTTTGTCAGCCAGGCTGATATTTCAGCTGAGCGGACCATTCAGGCTGAGCTGTCCAAGGCCCGGCCGGACTGGGGCTTTATCATGGAAGAAGGCGGCCGGGTTGAGGCTGCTGACAAAGACACCCCCTCATGGATTGTTGACCCCATAGACGGGACCACCAATTTTCTGCATGGCATCCCGCATTTTGCCATTTCCATTGCGGTTATGGATAAGGGCAAAATCACCGCCGGCACCATTTATGATCCGGCCCGCAATGAATTTTATTTTGCGGAAACCGGCGCCGGGGCGTTTTTGAATGACCGCCGTATCCGCGTATCCGGCCGCCGCAAGATGGCTGATTGCCTGTTTGCCACCGGTATTCCGTTTCTGGGTCGGGGCACAGCCGAAACAGACCAGCTGTTTCTGGCAGAACTGAAAACGGTGATGCAGGTCTCATCAGGGGTGCGCCGGTTCGGGGCAGCCGCCCTTGATCTCGCCTTTGTTGCGGCGGGGCGTTATGACGGTTTCTGGGAACGCGGCCTCAGCCTGTGGGATATTGCTGCCGGCTATCTGCTGGTCAAAGAAGCAGGCGGCTTTGTCTCAGACTTTGCCTCTCGTGATCTGTCTTTGACCTCTGGTGATATCGTCGCGGCGAACAGCGCCATGCATGTCCCGCTTCTCAAGCATCTGCGTGAGGCAAAAGCCGGCCTGAACGGCTAGCCCCGCCTGCCCTGCTTACCCCGCCTTGCTTTCTGACTGACTTTTGGCTGGTCTGAAGATCTGCTTTTTTTGGCAGATGTTCACAGTCTTGCCATTATTGAGCGCCAGGCTTACCATCAAAACCAGTGTTAAGTCCTTTATTCTAGAGCACAGCAAAAAGTCAGGCGCCGGAACGATTATGAAAGCAAGAATGACAGACCCCCGCAGCTATATGCTGCGTATGGCGGTCATCCTGTTGGTCACCTTTATCATTATTGGCCTGTTATTTGGCCAGCTGGCGCAGGCCTTTGCAGGCAATTTTGCGCTGAACAGCGTGATTGTTGCCACCGCGCTTATCGGTGTTGCCTTTATCTTCAGGCAGACCTGGCGGCTGGTTCCTGAGGCCAAATGGCTGAGCGAAATTCAGAAAACCAACACCATCAGCCGGTCTGCCCCGCGCCCGGTTCTGCTGGCGACTGTTCATGTGATGCTGTCTGATGCCAGCGAAGAAGGCCAGCTGTCAGCCCTGTCTTTGCGTTCGGTATTGGACGGGGTTGCCGCCCGTCTGGATGAGGCTCCCGAAATCTCTCGTTATTTTATTGGCTTGCTGGTCTTTCTGGGGCTTCTGGGTACCTTCTGGGGCTTGCTGCAGACGATTGGCTCAGTTGGTCAGGTTGTGGGCGGCCTTGACCTCAGCAGCACAGATTTTGAAACCATGATGAGCCAATTGCGCAACGGGCTTGATGCCCCGCTTTCCGGCATGGCAACGGCCTTTTCTTCATCTCTGTTTGGTCTTGGCGCCAGCCTTGTTCTTGGCTTTCTTGACCTTCAGTTGGGCCAGGCCATGGGCCGGTTTTTCAATGAGGTCGAAGACTGGCTGTCTGCCTTTGCCCGGTTCAGTGATCTGTCAGCCAGCCCGTCTGATCCGGGCCGTCAGGCTCTGGCACAAGGGCTGAGCGAAGAAGGCGCGCGGGCCATGGTCTCACTTGCCGCCGCGATTGAGGCCTCTCAGCGTGACCGTACCGAACAAACCCGCCAAATCACCGCCATGAACACCACCTTATCTGTTCTCAGCGAGCAGATGGCAGATGACAGACGCCTGCGTGAACAGCTGGCCCAGTTGAATGTGCATATCCAGCAACTGACCGCATCACTGGATGAAAAGGCGCGGGTTCAGCAGGAATCCACCGCAGCAGAATTGCGCGCCCTGTCCGCGGCCATTGTCAAACTGGCCGGAAAGAAATAGGCATGACGGCCTAGCTGTAGCAAGGAGAACACATAAGCATGGCCCTTTCGCGTCTTGGTAACCGAACCCGTCCAGGTGATTTCACCTGGCCCGGATTTGTTGATGCTTTGGCCAGCCTGTTGATGGTGTTTGTCTTTGTGCTGATGGTCTTTGTGCTGATTCAGGCCAATCTGGCTTACCGGCTGTCTGGCCAGGATGAAAGCCTGAATGCGCTGCGTGAAGAGCTGGCCATGCTGGGTGATTTACTGTCTCTTGAACGTGAAGCCGGGGCGGTATTATCTGCTGATCTGGCCAGAACACAGGCCCAGCTTGAAATGGCTGAAAATGAGAACAGCGTGCTGACCGCCCAGCTGGAGGCGCTGACTGCCCAGCTGACAGATGAGAAGACACGCACGGTCACGCTGCAGAACGCGCTGACAGATGCCAGATCCCGTCTGGAAACACAAGGCCAGGAACTGGCCAGCCTGTCCGCAACCCTTGATCAGCAGACCAAAACGCTGGCAGAAGCAGAAGCGCTGATCGCGGTCCAGTCTCAGTCTTTACAGGATCAGGCCGAAACCCTGAAAGCACAACAGGCCACTCTGGCTGAACAGAACAGCCGCGTGTCCGGCCTGACCACCAGCCTGACAGAAAGCACGACCCAGCTTGAGGCCGAAAAAAAGCTGTCTGAAGAGGCCCGCCTTGAGGTGGAACGGCTGACTATGGCGATGCAGTCCCTGCGCTCAGAGCTGACCCGTCTGCGCAGCTTATTGGCCGAAAAACAGGCACAGGCCGAAGAAGACAAAATCGCGATTGCCAATCTGGGCAAGGCCCTCAATGCAGCGCTGGCCAACAAGGTTCAGGAGCTGCAGAGATTCAGATCAGAATTTTTTGGCCGCTTACGCACGATTCTAGAAGGCCGCAGTGATGTGAAAATTGTCGGGGACCGGTTTGTGTTCCAGTCGGAAGTTCTGTTTGCCCCGGGACAGGCCAGCATCAACCCTGACGGCCTGGCCCAGCTGGGCCAGATTGCAGATGCCATCATGCAGATCATCGAAGATATCCCGTCTGATATTCCCTGGATTCTGCAGGTTGAGGGCCATACAGATGATATCCCTGTATCTGGTGTCTATGCCGATAACTGGGATTTATCAACTGAACGGGCCTTGTCTGTTGTGCGTTTTATGGTCCGCAAAGGCGTGTCCTCAGAACGACTGGCCGCCACCGGCTATGGCGAGTTTCAGCCAATCGCCACAGGAAACACAGACGCAGACCGCCAGAAAAACAGGCGGATTGAACTGAAGCTGACACAAGCCGTGCGGGCTGAATAACGCCCCCTGCCCTCCTTTGCCTGACCTGCGGCGAATTACGCTCGACTTAAACCGTTAATTCATCTCACTCTTTTGCAATAAGTAGAAAGGGAGAGAAAAATGGCTGGAGCTGCGGGCCGCCTTTGGGCGTGGCTATTTGTAGTCCTATTTTTCAGCCGCCAGGCAGCACCGTAACGCCGCCGCGCTTAGCCAAGCTGGCGTGCGGCTAGGTCTCTGTACAGTTCAGAACTGCTCATCAACTCATCATGTGTGCCGGTGGCCACAAGCCGCCCATCATTCATAACAAGGATTTTATCCGCATCAATCACAGTGGACAGACGATGTGCGATGACAAGGCTGGTTCGACCAATCATCAGCCCGACCAGCGCCTCTTGAATTGCGGCCTCTGAAACAGAATCAAGAGCCGATGTAGCTTCATCCAGCAACAACAAGGCCGGGTTACATAAAATCGCGCGAGCAATGGCGATCCGCTGCCTTTGGCCACCAGACAGGCGTACCCCCTTTTCTCCCACGAGCGCATCATAGCCCCCGTCAAGGCCAGTGATAAACTCATGCGCCGAAGCAGAGGCAGCAGCAGCCTCAATCTCTGACCGACTGGCCTGCGGCCGGCCAAAGGCAATATTCTCAGCGATCGACAGGGAAAACAAAGCTGGGTCCTGAGGCACCAAACCGATCAGCCCGCGCAAATCAGTGAGGCTCATTTGGGCGGCATCAGCCCCGTTGAGGGTAATCCGGCCTTCTGTCAGCGGATAAAGGCGCAACAATAGCTGGAACAAAGTGGTTTTGCCGGCCCCGCTGGGGCCCACAATGGCCACTTTCTGACCTGGCTCTGCGGTGAAGCTGACCTGTTTCAGAACCGCCAGATCAGGGCGGCCGGGATAAGCAAAACCTGCCCCCTCAAACGCCACCGTTATGCCGTTATCCGCAGCCACAGCAGAGACGTGAGGGCTGGTCTTATCTGGTTGAGGGGCCAATGCAAGCAAGGCGGCGATCCGGTCAGCCGCGCCAGCCGCGCGCTGCAGCTCACCGCCCAGCTCAGACAGATTGCCTGTCGATGAAGCCACCAGAAACGCGTAGAAAATAAACGACGATAAATCCCCGGCAGATATGTTTCCGGCCAACAGATCGCGCCCGCCAATCCATAAAATCACCGCCACACCGGCAACTACCATAAACAGCACAAACCCGGAAAGGGCCGCTCGCAACCGCACCTGCGACAAGGCGGCACTAAGGGCCAAATGCAGACGTCCTTCAAATCGGGTCAATACCTGCTGGCTTTGCGCAAAGGCCATCACTGTGCGGATACCGCTCAGGGTTTCTTCCGCTTCAGCAGACACCTCACCCAGCGCATCCTGTGCTACTCGCGAAGCGGCGCGCAGACGGCGGGCCAGAAGCACTAGTGGGATCACCACAATTGGTACCACCGCGGCCACCACCACAGACATTTTTGCAGATGACAGCACCACCAGAACCAAACCGCCCACCAACAAAATCAAGTTGCGGACCGCCATTGACACAGTTGAAGCCAGAACAGTTTGCACCACAGCTGTATCAGCGTTCAGGCGGGCTAGCACATCTCCTGTCTTTGCGGTTTCAAACCAGTGCAGAGGCAAGGTCAAAACATGCGCAAATAACGCCCGCCTGATCGCCGCCATCACTTGTTCGGCAACATGGTTCAGGATAGACATGCGCAGATAGCTGCCCAGCCCGATAAATAGCCCCAGCCCGACGGTGACCAGAACCGCCCTGTCCAGCAACACAGGATCACCTGCGCCCAGCCCTTTATCGACCAGAAAAGCCAGCCCCCGCCCCAGCGACAGCAGCACAACAGCCACCAGAATTAAAATGGCTGTAGCCACTGCCACACGCCCGCGCCAGGGCCGGATATAGGGCCAGAACACAGAGAGGGTAGACAGCGAATATGCCTGTTTAGAAGCGGTATCTGACATTGACCAGACCAGAGCAAAGTTAAGATACGAAAAAACTTGCACACATTGTGCAATAAGGGTATAACGCGGTCTCCGTAAAGATTCAAAACTGAAATGCGCCTATTTTCGGGGTGCCCGGCGAAAGAGACCGACCATGAAAAAAGATATCCATCCTGAATATCACGAAATTACCTTGGTGATGACAGACGGTACCAAGCGCACCACAAAGTCAACCTGGGGCAAACCTGGTGACGAAATGCGGTTGTCAATTGACCCGCTGAACCACCCGGCCTGGACCGGCCAGCAGCGCGTTTTAGGCACCGAAGGCCAGGTTGCACGCTTCAATAAACGATTTGGCAGCCTTGGCAGCTAAACCGTACGAAGTGGAACCGAAACTTTCAGCAAGGCAGGGTCTTCCCTGCCTTTTTGTTTAACGGGCTCACTGTTAAATGATCTCGGCATTAACCGGCTGAGTGGTTGAGCCAACTGACACACGGTCTTGTGTGTAATCCAGAAGAACAGCTTGAATTTTGAAGTATATGGTGCGATGTTTTCCTCATTGTCCCCATAGATAATGGTGTTATGCAAATTCTGGTCAGTCCGACATGGCTTCTGTTCTGGCTTTGCTTAGCTTATGGCCGATATGATCATCCGTACCCCGCCAGAACCCGCAATAAGGCCTGCCCACAGATGGGCAAAAGCAGCCTTTTCTTCAGCTAAACACTTGGACGTTCCAATATCCTGAGGCCATTGACCTTTTCCGCCAGCTAATTGTTTTTATATAAATTGGATTCTTAATCTTGGTAGTTTTTTAAAGTCCAGACTTCTTGACAGGGCAGGATGGGCTTCCCACATGAATTTGGAGAACAAACAACCATATAACCAAGTTGAGATGGCCTGAGTTGGCATCTTGCGGTGATATGGTCGGTATGAATAGGTCTGTTTCTCAATCTAAACCCATCCGGCTTGCCGCTTGTCGGGAGCTAATGATGACACGATCAACGCTTGCTTAACATCAACAAGGAGCATCGATATGACACAATTTGATTTGACACCTTTTTACCGCTCATCGATTGGGCTGGACCGTATGGCCCATTTAATGGACAGTTTGGTAAAAACATCGCAAAGTCCCTCCCAGCCGAATTGGCCGCCTTACAATATTGATAAGGAGGGTGAGGCCAATTACCGTATCACCATGGCGGTGGCTGGCTTTGCTGAGCATGATCTCGACATCACTTTACACGAACAGGTGCTGACCATCACAGGCACACAGCCCCAAGATGACACTGGAGACCGTGAAGTCCTGTATCGCGGGATTGCGGCCCGACAGTTTGAACGCAAGTTCCAACTGGATGATTTCATCCATATAAAATCAGCTGAGCTTAAAGATGGGCTGTTGCATATTCATTTGGTGCGCGAAATTCCCGAAGCAATGAAACCACGCAAAATAGCGATTAATTCAGCTGACACGCTGGTGGACATCAAAAAGCGTAAAAAGGCATCTTAAGCCGAGCCTAACCTCCACCAAAAAGGGCCTCTTCCCAGAAGGGGCCCTTCAATTATAAAGACGACGCCTCAGAGCGAAACAAACTCGTTCCTCACGTGCACTGCAACAATAATCGCGATTTACCTGCAAGCAACCTTAAAATCGCTCTCGCCCCAGCCTCTCCATAGACACCCCAAAGCAACACTAGACCCGAACCATGAAGCGGGTTGACCTCTGGTCACCTGCCTACCAAAAATACATTCTGTAAATGTCGAGAGGCCAACCGAACAAGTCAGGCAAGATTACCGCTCAGCCAATTAATTATCTGTTAAGGTTGCCTGTGCAGCGGCCAGACGGGCAATGGGTACCCGGAACGGAGAACAGGAGACATAATCCAGCTCCACCGTCTCGCAAAAAGCGACTGATTTCGGATCGCCGCCATGCTCACCACAGATGCCGAGCTTGATATCGCCGCGCACGGACCGGCCTTTATCAGCGCCGATCTGCACCAGCTGGCCAACCCCGTCCACATCGATAGAGACAAACGGATCGGTTTCGTAAATCTCTGCCTCCTGATAGGCATGCATGAAGTTTGCCGCATCATCCCGGCTGATGCCAAGAGCGGTCTGGGTGAGATCATTGGTCCCGAAAGAGAAAAATTCAGCCTCAGCCGCCAGCTGGTCCGCACAAACAGCCGCGCGGGGCAGTTCGATCATGGTGCCTACCATGTAAGAGACCTCTCGTCCGGAGGTGGTGAACACATCTGCGGCCACCTCATCAATGATTTTGCGGCAGATCGCGATCTCAGCCGCGGTGGCGGCCAGCGGGATCATCACTTCGGGGATCGGGGCTGCAGAGGTCTGCGCAACATGAACAGCGGCTTCAAAAATCGCCCTGGCCTGCATGGCGCAAATTTCCGGATAGGTGATCGCAAGGCGGCAGCCGCGGTGACCCAGCATCGGGTTGGATTCTTTCAGGCGCAGGCTGCGCTGGCGGGCCACATCAACCGAAATCCCGGCAGCCTGTGCCACATCGGCAAGCTCTGCATCTGAATGCGGCAGGAATTCATGAAGCGGCGGGTCAAGCAGGCGGATGGTGACCGGCAGACCAGACATGATCTCAAATAATTCAATGAAATCGCGCCGCTGCATCGGTAACAGCCTGTCCAGTGCGGCCTGGCGACCGGCGGTGTCTGTGGCCATAATCATCTCGCGCATGGTGATGATCCGGTCTGCATCAAAGAACATATGTTCGGTGCGGCACAGACCGATCCCTTCTGCGCCGAATTCGCGGGCCATACGGGCATCTGCCGGGGTTTCGGCATTGGTCCGCACCTTCATCCGGCGCAAACCATCTGCCCAGCCCATCAGCACTTCAAACGCCCCGGACAGGCGCGGCTGAATCTTGGCAATTTCGCCTTCATAAATCTCGCCCACACCGCCATCAATGGTGATCAGATCGCCATCTTTAAATTCATTGCTGCCGATAAACACAGCCCCGGTGGCGGGATCAATACGCACATCCCCTGCCCCGGACACACAGGGCCGGCCCATGCCCCTGGCCACCACAGCCGCATGGCTGGTCATGCCGCCACGTGCGGTCAGGATACCAGCTGCGGCATGCATGCCGTGGATATCTTCAGGGCTGGTTTCCACCCGAACCAGAATCACCGCCTCTCCTTTCGCGGCTCTGGCTTCAGCTTCATCAGCGGTCAGCGCGATTGTGCCTGACGCTGCCCCGGGAGAGGCCGGCAGGCCGCGGGCAAGACAGACCCGCTCTGCATCCGGGTCAAGAGTGGGGTGAAGCAGCTGATCAAGAGAATCCGGATTGACCCGGCCGACCGCCTCAGCCTTTGAGATCAGGCCTTCATCTGCCATTTCAACAGCAATTCTTAACGCTGCTTCTGCTGTGCGTTTGCCGCTTCGGGTCTGCAGCATATATAGCTTTTGTTTTTCAACTGTGAATTCCAGATCCTGCATATCGCCGTAATGACGTTCCAGCTTGCCGCGCACCGCATCCAGCTGGGCAAACACTTCTGGCATTTCTTCTTCCATTGAGGCGTCATCCGTGCCGCCTACCAGACGGGCGGTTTTGGTCAGTGGCAGCGGTGTGCGGATACCGGCAACCACATCCTCGCCCTGGGCATTAATCAGAAATTCGCCATAGAACAGATTTTCGCCAGTTGACGGGTTACGGGTAAAGGCGACACCTGTGGCACAGTCATTGCCCATATTGCCGAACACCATTGCCTGGACATTCACAGCTGTGCCCCAGGCGGCCGGAATATCATTCAGCCGGCGATAGGTGATCGCCCGGTTATTCATCCAGCTGGCAAAAACCGCACCAACCGCGCCCCACAGCTGGTCCATCGGGTTCTGCGGAAAGGGCTGGCCGGTTTCCTGCTGAACAATGGCTTTATAGGTCTGGGTGAGGTCACGCAGATGGTCCGCGCTCAGCTCTGTATCCATGAACAAGCCGTTTGAAAGTTTCAGATCTTCCAGCGCGTCTTCAAACAGGCCATGATCCACATCCAGAACCACATCACCATACATCTGGATAAAGCGGCGATAGCTGTCATAGGCAAAACGGGCATCACCGCTGGCCTCTGCCAGACCGGCGGCGGTCTCATCATTCAGGCCCAGATTCAGAACCGTATCCATCATCCCCGGCATAGAGGCACGCGCCCCAGAGCGTACAGACAATAACAACGGATTGCCCGCATCAGCAAAGCGGCGGCCGGTTTCCGCCTCAACCGCTTTTAAGGCCGCCTCAACCTGGGCAGTCAGCGCGTCAGGATAGCTGTGGTCATGATCATAATAATAGGTACACACCTCTGTGGTGATGGTAAATCCCGGCGGTACAGGCAGGCCCAATGACGCCATTTCGGCCAGATTCGCGCCTTTGCCGCCCAGAAGATTCCGCATTGAAGCCTCGCCGTCACAGGCCTCTGCCCCAAATGAATATACCCATTTTGTCATGTTTATCTGTCTCCGCTCATATGTTCAGCGTTTACCTTATACAACATGCAAATCCGGTCCCCATCCCTTCCGGTTTGCCCTTCTCTCAACCTTCAAGCTGGTTGAAATCTGCGATCATCTGCATACGCGCCCGCACCGCCCCCAGCAAGGCCAGACGGTTTGCGCGTACAGCCTTGTCATCTGCATTGACAACAACAGACTCAAAAAACTGGTCAATCGGCCCGGATAAAGCGGCCAAAGCCTGAATCGCGGCGCGGATTTCCTGTTCATCCCGGCCCACCTCAGCCGGCAGAGCGGCAACCGCCTGATGCAGATTTGTTTCTGCCGGATCAGCAAACAGCTTTACGTCTGCCTTGTCAGGGCTGATGGGGCCTTTTTTCTCTTCAGCGGAGAGGATAGAGGCCACCCGCCGCCAGCCACTCGCCAGCCGCGCGCCGTCTTCTGTTTTCAAAAACCCGTCCAGGGCTGTGGCCAGACGCATCCAGCGGCGCAAATCACCAACCGCCCCGGCCGGGGCCATCGCCAGCGCGGCCGCCACCACATCATGCGCCAGACCCGCCTCGCGCAGCTTGACCCGCAACCGGTCCAGAATAAAGCCAGGCAGGTCAGCATCGACCCCGTCAAGCTGATGCCCGTCAGAAGCGTGCAGGGCGGCGGCATCCGCCAGCAGCCCGTCCAAAGACAGGTCCAAATCCGCTTCATCCAGAATTCGCAAAATGCCCAGAGCCGCACGGCGCAAGGCAAAAGGATCACGCGATCCGGTCGGTTTCGCGCCAATCCCGAAAAAGCCGACAAGCGTGTCAATCTTGTCTGCCAGAGACACAATCTGGCCATACAGGCTGACCGGAATCGCATCAGACGGCCCCTGCGGACGGTAATGTTCGGTGATCGCGGCGGCGACCTCAGGCCCCTCACCGCCAGCTGCTGCATAATAACCGCCCATAATGCCCTGAAGTTCAGGGAATTCACCGACCATGCCGGTGACCAGATCAGCCTTGGCGAGACGGGCCGAGCGGCGGGCAAGATCGGCATCTGCGCTGCCTGTCTGGCGCGCAACCGCCCCGGCCAGAGCCGCCATCCGGTCTGCTTTCTGTGCGACTGTGCCCAGCCCTTCATAAAAGGTGATCGCGCCCAGCCTGTCCTGATTGTCGGCAAGCGGGGTCTGGCGATCCACATCATAAAAGAATTTCGCATCAGACAGGCGGGCCCGCAACACTCGCTCATTCCCGGCCGCGATCAGTTTATTATGAGCCGCATCAGACACACGGTTGGCCACAGTCATAAAATAAGGGGCCAGCTGATCAGGCTGTCCAGTTGCAGAAAGCGCAAAGAATTTCTGA
>MDTD01164564.1_pt1 | contig 11316 bp, 13 predicted proteins | sample 811221 | NCBI WGS metagenome assembly MDTD01 (sample SAMN05326646, study PRJNA326480) | marine metagenome | isolation source: seawater | place: Pacific Ocean: South West | collected 2011
AATTGAGCAAATAAAAAATAATCCAGCTAGCCGTCGACATATCGTAAGCGCATGGAATGTTCCTGATATTCCAAATATGGCCTTAGCTCCTTGTCACATTCTTTTTCAGTTCTATGTCCAAGCAGGTACTCTTTCATGTCAGCTTTATCAAAGAAGTGCAGATATCTTTTTAGGAGTCCCATTTAATATTGCATCATATTCGCTTTTAACTCACATGATTGCCAAAGTTTGTAATTTAAAAGTGGGAGAATTTATTCATACTTTGGGCGATGCCCATCTTTATAATAATCACATTGCACAAGCTGAGGAACAACTCAAACGAAAACCTCTAAAGGCCCCACAGATAAAAATTATTGATAAAAAAAATATTTTTGATTATGAATATGAAGATTTTGAACTCATTGATTATGAGTTCCATCCACATATCCCAGCTCAAGTTGCAGTATGATTATTTCTTCTGTTGTAGCAATGAATTCTGAATACCTAATTGGTATAAATAATGATTTACCCTGGCGATTAAAAGATGATCTTCAGCATTTTAAAAATTATACCTTGAATAAACCAATTATCATGGGCCGAAAAACATTTGAGTCAATTGGAAGAGTTTTACCAAACAGATTTAATGTGATTTTGAGTTCTACACTTGGTAAAATTAAAAATGCAGAAATTGTGAAAAGCTTAGATAGCGCTATTTCGGTCAGTAAAGAATATTGTGAAAAAAATAATCAGCAAGAAATAGCAATAATTGGTGGTGCAGGAGTGTTTAAAGAAGCCGCATCAATAATTACTAAACTTGTTGTTTCTTGGGTAGATGCCGACCACCTGAAAGGTGAAGTTTATTACCCACAAATAAACCTTAAAGAATGGAGAGAAATGACCAGTAAAGAATTTAAGAAAAGTAAGATGAATGAATATAACTTTACAATCAAAGAGTATTTAAGGGTTTAGATTAAGTAAGCGAAAGTGCTCTTTGTTTTAGATTGTTAACACGCTCTTGCTCTGTGTCAGTGTATTTTAACCAAGCTCTTGCTGATTTTTTAATTGAGTCTTTATCGCTCTGACTTGCGGTAGTAAAAACCTCTCTAGCCTCATCAAAACGCTCCAATTCAAATAAAGCTTGTCCAAGGGTTAGTTGAGCATATTCCGGATTTTTTAGCTTACCTCTCTTTAGACCTTTTTCAATAACATCAATTGCTTTATCAATTTCATTATCTAGGTAATACAAATTACCCATAGCTATAAACGCTTCTCCATCATCAGTTATCTTTGCAAGCTTATCAAAGATTTTTATAGCTTCTTTTCTTTCTTTAGCAGCTCTTAGCGCTTCTGCAAGAATAGTAAGGTTTCTCTCGTCTTCCTCTAAAACTGCATCTGCATCTGGATCTAAAGCTGCGGAGGAGCCTGGCTTAACAAATGCTGGACCCATCACATCAATACAAACTTCTTCTTCCACTGGAATGCCTTTATTATCCTTAACAATGTTCCCCTTATCATCAAGAACTTTTGATAAACTACACTCTTGATCCACAACCTGAAGGCCTGGTGTAGACGATAAACCGGTAAGAATAACTTCAGCTGCCCAATAAGGATTACCTGAAGCTAGTAACATTTGTGATAATGACTGAAATTCTGCTTTCTTATCAAGTAATTCTTTTTGATAAGCTGTCTTAAGTAAGGAAGTGTAATCCTCCGGACGATCCAATGAATTATACAGGCCAGCTAAATTAACAAAATATTTCTTCTTAGGATAAAGATTTAATACTTCTTCATAAACAGGAATTTGTTGTTCTTTCATTTTTAACTCCCCCATTACAGCAAGAAGAATCGAGAACCAGTTTTCTCTAAAAGTAGTGTTTGATTCATCAGCTAATCTTTTAGCTTCATTCATGACATTAAAAGATTTCTTAAATTCATCTTGTAAATAATAAGCTTGGCCAAGCAAAACATATGCTTGTGCAGTCGGCTGATCAGTAGTCTTAAACCAAGTAAATAAGTATTTTATTCCATTATTGAAATCTTCATCTGATAAATAAAGCTGAGCTAATGTGTAATAGGCAGCAAGCTTAATCCTCGCTGTTGCATCTTTTTCCTGAACAAGGTCTAAATAATTTCTTTTTGCTCCATTAAGATTATCTTTAAAAGCTAGATTAATATAGGCTTGGTAATAAAAAAGCATTGAGCGGTCATAGCTCTTCATGCTGTCTTTTCTCTTTTCAAGTTCTTTTAGCTCATTCTCCGCATCTTTTACAACTCTAGCAATTTCTCGATCTTTTTCTTTTGCTTCGGAATTTTTTTTATCTTTCAAAAGCAGCTCTTTGGCTTCTTCAAGTTGGCCAGCCTGATCAAGGCTTTCAACAATCTTAGTAACTCTTCTTGCAGCACTTTGTGATAATACTTTAGAACGTTTATTTTGAAGTTTTTTTATCTCAGCTTCGGTTGCCAAAACAGGCAAACCCAACTGATCATTAGCCTCAAATTCAAAGGCAAACAATAGTGAAAAAATTAATACAAATCTCATCTTTTTATTTAACTATCTTCCAGCTCAAAAGTAAATTTATGTGGAACATCTTCTACGGCAACTGCTTTACCATCACGAATTGTTGGTCGGTATTTGAGTTTTGAAGCGGCCCTAATTGTTGCACTATTAAATAATGAACAATCATTATAGTTACCATCTCTATTGCCCACAGATCTACATTTACCCTCAATAACATATGGGTCCTGAATAGTGCCAGATTCGGTAATAGTAAATGCAACTATAACATAACCTTCTGTGCCTCTTTCTTGTGCTCTTCTAGGATAAACTGGTTGTACCTTAAACAAAGGTATATATTCACCATCGCGAAACAATGTGCCTGATCCTTGATTGAAATTAATTTGCGGCTTGGAAGTATTCGCAGATATTGCAATTGGTTGTGTGTCTAATTGAGGAGGTGCAATGTCTGGTGGTGCTATTTCAGGTTCTTCAGGTGGTTCAACTTCATCGCTCAATAAAGTTTCAATTTCTCGTTCAGGCATTATCACATCTCCGATTTTTCTCGCTTTTGTAATATCACCAGCATCACCAGTACTAATTAGTAGCACCATAAAGACAAAAAGAAGGAATCCAGCCAATGGTGCACCAGAAATAAAAAGGTGTCTTTTGGTGAGTACAAAATTGCCTAATGTCATAATGTTATCTAGTTTGGTTCAGCAGCAAGTGATATATCAAAAACTCCAGCATCTCTTGCTCCATCCATTACTTGAATAATGGCATCAGCACTTGCTGTTTCATCTGCTTGAATAACCACTGATCCTTGAGGATTATCTGCAAGAAGTTTCAACACATTTGCCTTTACTTGTCTGACATCAATTCTTCTTCCATCCATGTAAATTTCATCATTACCCCCAATAGCTATTAAAATAGCTGCGTCTTCCTGTATCTCTGAGGTGTCTGAGTCTGGTCTATTTACTTCTAGGCCTGGCTCTTTTATGAAGTTTGCGGTGACAATAAAAAATATCAGCATTATAAATACCACATCCAGCATTGGAGTTAGATTAATTTCGCTTTCTTCTTCTCTTGCTGCTACAGATATTGCTGTTCTTCTCATTGGTTTTCACCTCTTTTACTATAACCTGTGACGTAATCACCCATCAATAATTCTTTTTCTTCTACTTGGTTTTTTACCCAAATCATTGCAAGCACTCCTGATAAGGATGAAACCATTCCTGCCATTGTAGGAAGTGTTGCCTTCGACACTCCACCAGCCATTGATCTAGCATCTCCTCCACCTGTAAAAGCCATAACTTGAAAGACTTCAATCATGCCTGTTACTGTACCCATTAAGCCAAAAAGAGGGCACAAGGCTATGCACACAGCAATTAGCTGGATATTTCTATTGATTGAAAGCTTTCCTTCAGATATAAGCCGAGTTTTCGACTGAAATTTATGCCATGGGGTGTTAAATTTCATCGCATAATACCTCTTTCTAATATTCTCAGCAAACTCATCATGTTGAAATAAGAAATAATAAACTCTCTCAAGAATTAATGCCCACATGAAAGTCACTAAAAGAGCTATGTACCACAAAACTGGGCCGCCTGATTCCATGAAGTCTCTAAGGGCAATATAACCTTCTGTTAACCAATACATATCTACTTAGCTTTTTCTGCAACTATCCCTGTTGCTTGCTCTTCAAGAACATCAACAACCGACCTTGCGGATGATTGTAAGAATGAATGAGCAAGTGTTGTTGGGATTGCAACTACTAAACCTAAAACCGTTGTCACAAGTGCTTGCGAAATACCACCCGCCATGATTTTAGGATCACCTGTTCCAAACAAGGTTATTTGTTGAAAGGTAATAATCATACCAGTAACCGTACCAAGCAACCCAGCTAATGGAGCGACTACAGACACAATTTTGACAAAACTTATTCCACGCTCAATGGCTGGCCTTTCTGCCATAATAGATTCCGCAAGTTTTAACTCAAGTCTATCTATAGCGTCTTTCATGTGTGTTTCACCAACACTTAGAACTCTGCCTAGCGGATTATCTCCATATGAAGAACTTGTAAGCTGTTCACTAACAGCTCTACCTAGTAAGAATAATGAGACGTATTTATAAATTGCAAAGAGCAGTGTTATACCACCAATCAAAAGGATTATATATCCAATAAGTCCGCCTTGATTGATTCTTTCAAGCAAAGATGGGTTTTGTATTAAGTTTGCTAACAAAGCGCCCCCAGACGGTCCGCTTGGATCTACAGAAAAACTAACGTAGCCACTAGTAACATCGGCATTTGAAACTCTAGAAGCTGAACCAGTGTAACGGCCAGCTGGCTGTCTCGCTAGAAATTGGTATTGGCCTTTACTTGGAACATATTCAAGGTAACTACTACCACAAACCGCATTATATACTCCAATTCTAACCACATCACATTCTGCTTGGCTACCGTCAACATTAATGACATCGGTATTGAATCTTACAACTTCACCTGTTGCTTTCATTTCTCGCATAATCTCATACCAAACTCTTTCTATCTCTAAAATCGTAGGTAATTCAGTCGATTCACCCATTTTTGACGTTAAGTCACCTAAGAAAGTTTCCCTTTCTTTTCCAAACTCAGCAGCAGTTAGAGAAGTTTCAAATGTAACTCTTGAATCAGTACTTATGCTTTGCATATGCCCAAATAACTCATTTAGTGAACCAAGCTGTTTTAAGTATGCTTCTTCAGCAATGCGTAATTTTTCTTGGTTGGCTATGAAAATCTCTTCTAACTCATCAGCAATTCTTTCTTGTCTTGCAAGTTCTCTTTGTTCTGCAGCTAGTATTTCTCCTTGACGGTTTCTAGAAGCTATAAATTCATCTTCTCTTCTATCATTTTCAGCTTGCTCTTTTGATTTTCCTTCTTTTACTAACTCAAGAAGCATTTCAAGATTTGACGGTTCAACTACCTCTAAATCTTCTTGAGCATTTATGCTAAAAAATGCCAGTAACACCAATAAAGAAGTGAATAGTAATTTCTTCATTCTTCACCTCCTTCAAACTTAACAGGCACTGCAAGTAAATCTAGAGGCGCAGTTTTATTTGCCATCCTAATGCCATCACGTATAGGAATTCTATATCCACTTACTTCCTCCCAAGCCTGATTTTGTTCATTCCAGATACCAGCTTCACTCTGATCTTTTAGTTGATACAGAAGAGCTAATCTTCCAACCCTAAGAATATTTACAACTTTTTCCTCACCATCTAATTCAATTGTGTCTTCATAAGTCTCTATGGTTCGACCGTATTCACGCTCTATATTGTAAGCCTCTAAAACTTGTCTTACCTGCTCAGAAGCTGTCACTCTTGGATCAGAAAGAGTAGCGCGCACCTGATTTATACGTTTTGTTCTTTCTGTCAACGAAAAAGGCGCATCTAGCGATACAAATTGCTCAAGGCTATCTGCCATTCTTTGCATTAAAGGCGGTATTTGCCTTTGTATAACAACTACTTGCCTTGTCTGCTCAGCTAAAGTTACAAGCCTGTCTTCCTGAGCTTGGATCTGTCTTCTTTTTTGTTCGTTATAAATTTTTAAGCCTTCGACTTGCTTAACAACCACTTTCCACTCTGCTAGCAACGAATCTTTTTCGGACGAAAGATTATCGACGTTTTCTTGTGATTCTTCTGATAGAGAAATATTCTCATTATTCTCAGCAAGAATTTGTTCGATTTCTGTGTTATCTGCGAAAAGTAAGCTGCACGACAACAATGTTAGGTACAAAATTTTTTTCATGTCTAATTACCCCTTTAAAACCTGATCGTTAAATATAAAGTATATTTATTATAGATCAACGTTTTGGTATTTAAAACGCAAAAAAACAAGCGTTAATTCAAAATTTAGGAAAGAAAATAGGTGTTTCCTCTTTATATTTTTTATATTTCGGATCTTTCCCCCATTTTTTATTAGCTTTTGCCTCAAGCATGCTTACACCACTGACATAATAAATAAGCAAATATGCAAATATTGGGGAGATAATTGCAACGAATTGGAATCCACTCATAAATGGTAAACAAATTATTGTCAGACCAAGCCATAATACAATCTCACCAAAATAGTTTGGGTGTCTTGATTTGCTCCATAGCCCTCCAGAAATGAATTTATCCTTATTTTTAGGATCTTTTTTAAATTTTGTTTTTTGATTATCAGCTACAACTTCAGTCACAAAACCATAAATCCAAAGCCCAAGCCCAAATATTGTTGCAGGGAAAGCCCAAGAACCCAAATCGGCTTGTAAATCACCAGATAAAACTACAACTAGTGGTAGTGTTTGTATTACTACCCATGTTGCAGAGAGATTCCAAGCCATAAATAAATTTGAAAAGCTTGGAAGAATCTTTCTAAATCTTTTATCCTCTCCATCTTTAAGGACTCGTCTAAACAAGAATATACCAAGTCTCAATGTCCATATCATTACACATAGATAGGCAATTAAAGCTATTGGTGAACTGAGTTCTAGTGACCAGCCACCTTTGTATGCTTGCATTGATGGCTCTACAGGCTGAAATTGATTTACAAGTAAATAAGTCATGGAACAGACATAAGTAATTGATCCTGTTAAGTCGTAGAACTTTTCAGTCTGAAAGACATATGATGGTATGAACATGACCCAGTGAATTACAAATACGATCATCACTGCGTCTATTGGACTTACGACTGTATCTGAATTGATTAATAAACTTCCCAGAAAAAATGAGAGAAGAATAACTAAAGCTGAGATAAAATAATATCTGAGTTGCTGTTTTATATTTACCAACATAATGAGAAGCCTTAACTTATGATACTAAAATTTTCCAAAAAAAATCCATGAAATTTTCAACAAATGAATTTAAAAATGGTATGAAAATTCTAATTGAGGGTGAACCTTGTTCTATAATTTCGAGTGAATTTCATAAACCCGGGAAGGGACAGGCAGTAGTAAGAACAAAATTATTTAATCTTAAAACTGAGAAAGTCTGGGAAAGAACCTTTAAATCTGGAGAGTCTGTTGATGCTGCAGATATATTGGAGAAAGACTATCAATACTTGTATAAGGATGGAGAAAATTTCATATTCATGAACCAAGATGACTTCAATCAAATCGAGATTAGCAAACAAAAGCTTCTAGGCAATGAAGTTTGGCTCAATGGAGAAGAAGTCTGTAAAATTTTATTTTGGAATAATGAGCCTCTCAAAATTGAACCACCAAATTTTGTTGAAAAGCAAATAATATCAACTGAACCTGGTCTTAAAGGAGATACTGTTTCAAACACGCTAAAACCAGCGCTTATTCCTTCTGGGAAGGAAATTCAAGTACCATTATTTATAGAGAAGGGTGATTTTATTAGGATTGATACAAGAAACGGCACTTATGTTGGAAAAGCGAGTAAAAAGTGATTGAAATTTTAAATAAAAAACTTCACTTAGCCATAGATCAATTACTTGTTGAACATTCAATTGAGAAATTAGCATTAGACACTGAGACTCTAAACTTTGAGGTAAGTCTTGAGGAAAAGCATGGAGATTTTTCCACTAGCTGTCCAATGAAATTAGCAAAAGTCCTCAAAAAGAATCCTGAAGAGATAGCAGAGCTTATTACTAATAAATTAAACAAAGCTAATTTTGAAAAAATTAATGTTATTAAACCTGGTTATATAAATGTTGTTTTGCCTTTCGCTACAAAAATAAGTGAAGTAAAAAAAATTATCAGGGGTAATCAAAAATATGGCACAAAAACTAGTAACGGACGAAAAGCACTCGTTGAATTTGTTTCATCAAATCCTACTGGCCCTTTGCATGTTGGCCATGGAAGAGGTGCAGTGCTCGGGTTAGCAATTTCAAACCTTCTTGAAACCCAGGGATATAAAGTATCCAAGGAATATTATATCAATGATGCAGGTAGGCAAATAGATATTCTTGCGCTGAGTGTTCTATTAACTAAGTTTGACAATAACATGCCTAGAGATGGACTTTATTTAGGCTCTTATATCAAAGTTTTAGCGAGTGAATTATCAAAGATTGTTAATGTATCATGGAGCGCTCCCTCAAAAGAATTGCCAAATGAACAAGAAAAAAGATTAGATTTTTTGATTGATCATTTTAAAAAACAAGACTTCAAAATGTGGAACCAAATTAAAGAATTTTCTGTTAATGAAATGCTTAAGCTAATAAAAATTGACATGAAAAATTTTTCTATTAATTTTGACAGCTGGTTTAAAGAAAGCTCGGTTGGATCTATCAATGATACAAAATCAAATCTCTTTTCTTCGCTAAAAAAGATTAAAGATAAGGACCTTACTTATAAAAGAGATGGAGCTCTATGGTTTAAAACCACTAAATTTGGTGATGATAAAGACCGGGTTCTACTTAGGGAAAATGGTGAGCCAACTTACCTCTTAACGGATGTTGGATATCATAAAAATAAACTGGATAGGAACTATGACATGTACCTAAATATTTTTGGTGCCGACCATCATGGTTATTTAACAAGAATTAAATCAGCTTTTAGTGCTATATCTGATAACACGAAAAAGCTTGATTTTATCCTCTACCAGCTTGTAAATCTTTTTGAGAATGGAAAGAAAAAACAAATGTCGACAAGGAAAGGCCAGTACGAGATACTTGCAGAACTGGAAAAAGATATTGGCGCAGATGTTATAAAGTTTTTTTTCCTAGAAAAAAAATCTGACAACACTATAGATTTTGATTTAAGTTTGGCTAAAGAAAATTCAAAGAACAATCCATATTTTTATGTCCAATATGCCCATGTTAGGTGTAGCTCAATTCTTGAAAAAGCCGAAATAGATTTGAAAATTGATTTAGATGAAAAAGAAATTTTGAGCAATTATCCAATCATCGCACGTTTGATTAATTATCCAATATTTTTAGAGAGGTATGCAAGTGAACTTTCACCGCACTCACTAGTAAATTTTGTTAAAGAGTTGGCTGCTGCTTTTCATTCTTTCTATGAGTCAAGTCCAATTCTTATAGATGACAAAACAATTGCAAACACAAGGCTGGTAATTACCAAAGCATGTAAAATTGTTCTAAACAATGCTTTGCAGACATTAGGAGTTAAACCACTAGATAAGATGTAAATGGCAAATATCTCCTACAAAAATAAAAAATTTCCAGTTAAAGCAATCCCAACTGTGGGTGCAGCCTTTTTAATCGCACTCATAATTTCGAGTGTCGCATGGTTCGTCCTGAGAGATGACGTAAAGTTTAAAGACTTGAACGCCTATCAAATAAATGAAATTGATTATGAATTTCAACAAGTACTCGAACAAGGTGGACTTGATGAGCTTAAAATTCAACTCAGGAATGAGATTTGTCAATATTATGCGCAATCAGGAAGTTTTAGATCAGAAGCTGCAGCATCTTCACAAGTCAGCCAACTAAATACTCTTGGTTATGAAGCTTTTGTAGAAAATGTTAAAAGTAATAATGGATATAATTTTAAAGTAATAGTTGGGCCATTTGAAACTAAATCTGCAACCAATAATGCCCAAGAAATATTGCGGCAACAAAGAATGGATAGCATTGAAATTAAATCATGCAGAAGCATTAATCGTGATTAAAGAAAACTATCAACAAATATTTACCAACTTAAAAAAAGGCACAAAACTTATTGCTGTTTCAAAAGGGCAAGACGTAGATAAAATAATGACTCTTTATGAAGAAGGGCAACGTGATTTTGGAGAAAATTTTCTTCAGGAGCTCATTTTCAAAAGTCAGAATCTCCCAAAAGATATTAATTGGCATTTTTTAGGGAATATCCAATCAAATAAAGCAGTTGAGATTGCTCTCTATAGCAGCCTAATTCAATCTGTGTCTAGGAAAAAAATATTAGACATTTTAGCAAAGAGCAAAGTGAAAAAAGTTAATATCTTATTGCAACTTAAGTTGGGAAATGAATCAACAAAGTCTGGATTTAGCGCCGAAGAGATAAAAAGTGTTCTTGAAGATAGTGAAGACTATAAAAACATTAATTTTAAAGGGCTTATGGCCATTGCAGAAAATATTAAAAATGAAGACCAATTACGTCTTCAGTTTCAAACCGCATTTCATCTTTATAACTCCATAAAAAAGAACGAAAGCAGCTTTAATATCTTATCAATGGGAATGACTTCTGATTTTATGATTGCTCTGGATGAGGGTTCAAATATGATACGAGTTGGCACAAAAATATTTGGGGCAAGAGCATGATAGAACTTACTATTAATTTGTTTCTTTATCTAATACTAACGCTGTTTTTAATAGATCTAACTGGCTCGGATACTTATAACAAAGTCTCAAGAATGATTAAGTTTCTACTCTTTCCAATTTTGCTAATTTTTAATATCTACTATAAAAAAGTAAACATTGGATTATTTTTTGCATCTGTCCTTCTTTTCAGTGGGTATCTATACTACTTGTCTCCTGAATTAGGAATCTTATCAATTGCTAATCTTTCAATTTTTAAAGTATCCATAACCCTAATAGGCATTTTAAAATTTACAATTATTGCTGGGGTTATCTTAAGTTGGTTATATATGTTTGGTGTCGATGCAAGTAATTCTTTATCGGCACTTATTCAACAATTATATGAATCAACAGTTTCAATCTTCAGAAACATTATACCCCCGACCGCAGGTTTTGATCTAAGCCCACTTATAGCTTTCTTTATTTTACAGCTTGCTGAACGAGGGTTAACAATACTTGCTGGTGAAATCATTCCAAGGGTATTAGCAAATGATATTGGAATCTAAATCTAGCCTACAGGCTGAAATCTTATCTGAGAACATTTTATTTGTTTTAGATAAGCGTCCAG
>MDTD01172105.1_pt1 | contig 11316 bp, 9 predicted proteins | sample 811221 | NCBI WGS metagenome assembly MDTD01 (sample SAMN05326646, study PRJNA326480) | marine metagenome | isolation source: seawater | place: Pacific Ocean: South West | collected 2011
AATTTATGTTAAAAAGAAATTTGACAAGTTCAATTTTAATTTTTTCTAACAATTCCTCAAATAATCTAAAAGCCTCTTTTTTAAATTCTGATAAAGGATCTTTTTGACCATAACTTCTTAAACCAATCACTTGTCTTAGTTGTTCAAGGTATTGCAAATGTGATCTCCATGTAAAATCAATTATTTGAATAAAAATTTTCTTCTCAATTTCTTTATTTTGGGCGTCTCCGATTAATTCGACTCTGCCGTCTCTCTTGCTTTTATGTTTTTTACGTATTTTATCTATAAAAGATTTATCATCCTCAGCTCCGATTTTAATAATTTGATCATCTTCAATGGAGTTGCCAAGAATACTTTTCATAGATGTAATGTACTCCTTTTCATCATTTGATGTATCAAATTTATTTTTAATACTTATTAATGATTTAATTTTTTCTTCAAAAAAATCATCTATAATTTTGTAGATATTTTCGTCTTTTAAAATTTTAAGTCTTTGACCGAAAATTACTTGTCTCTGGTCGTTCATTACATCATCAAATTTAATAAGAGTTTTTCTTATATCAAAATTTCTTGCCTCAACTTTCTTCTGTGCCCTTTCAATAGCTTTATTAATCCAAGGATGGTTTATGGACTCATTTTCTTTTAAACCAAGTTTTTTTAACATCCCATCTATCTGATCACCCCCAAAAATCCTCATTAATTCATCCTCAAGGCTCAAATAAAATAGTGATTTTCCAGGATCCCCCTGCCTTCCGGATCTACCTCTAAGCTGATTATCGATTCTCCTACTTTCGTGTCTTTCAGTGCCTATAATAAATAGTCCCCCAAGTGACTTTACTTTTTTTTGATCCCCTGAGTGATCAAATGCTTCATCTTTATTGTTTGTATCACTAAAATATTTATTTCCACCTAATTTAATATCGGTTCCTCTTCCAGCCATATTAGTCGCAATAGTTATAGATCCACTTTTACCGGCTTCTGCAATTATACTTGCTTCCATTTCATGATGTTTAGCATTTAAAACATTATGTTTTAAATTTTTTTCACTAAATAATTTTGATATTTTTTCAGACTTTTCTATACTTGTTGTGCCCACTAATACAGGCTGTTTATCTTTATTACATTGTTTGACTTTATTTAAAATAGCATTATATTTTTCTTCCTCGGTTCTAAAAATTTGATCATTCATATCATCTCTAATCATTTTTTTATGAGTAGGAACAGAAATTACATTTAATTTATAAATATCAAAAAATTCTTCGGACTCTGTCATTGCAGTACCAGTCATACCTGATAGTTTTTTATAAAGTCTAAAATAATTTTGATAAGTGATTGAAGCTAAAGTTTGATTTTCCTCTTGTATTTCAACATTTTCTTTTGCCTCAATAGCCTGATGTAATCCATCAGAGAATCTTCTTCCATCCATAACTCTTCCAGTAAATTCATCAATTATTTGAACCTTACCGTTTTTAATAATATAATCAGTATCTTTTTTAAAAAGAAGATTTGCTTTTAAAGCCTGATTGACGTGATGTACTAGATTTAAGTTTTGAGGATCATAAAAATTATTATTTTTCAGAATACCATCTCTAAGAGCTAGTTTTTCAATTTTGTCTATACCAGCATCTGATAAAATTGCATTTTTATTTTTCTCGTCTAATTCATAATCTTTTGCTTGTAGCATTTTAATAAAATTATTTGATAACAAATAATAATTGCTTTTATCTTCAACTCTTCCTGAAATTATTAAAGGAGTTCGAGATTCATCAATTAAGATACTATCAACCTCATCAACTATACAATAATTAAAACCTCTCTGAACCATATCCTGTATACTGTACTTCATATTATCTCTCAAATAGTCAAAACCCAATTCATTGTTTGTTCCATAAGTAATATCCATTTTATAATTATTTTTTCTTTCTTGATCTGAAGTTTCTGATGTAACACACCCTGTTGTGATACCTAGAAATTTGAAAATTTCTCCCATCCATTTCGCATCCCTGTTTGCTAAATAATCGTTTACAGTTACGATATGAACGCCTTTATTTTCTAAAGAGTTCAGATAAGCCGGAAGTGTAGAAACTAATGTTTTCCCCTCCCCAGTTTTCATTTCAGCTATACCTCCATTATTGAGAATGATACCCCCAATTAACTGCTCATCATACGGTCTCTCACCTAGCTTTCTTTTTGCAGCCTCTCTAACCAAGGCAAAGCACTCTGGTAAAAGACTATTTATTGATTGTCCTTTTGAGATTAAGTCTTTAAAATATTTTGTCTTAGCTAAAAACTCATGATCCTTTAATTTTACCATTGTTGGCTCTAGTTCATTTATCCTAGAAACTAAGGGATAAATTTTGCTTAATTCTTGTTGATTGCCACTTTTAAATATTTTACTTAGTGTTTTTGTAAATAAATTCATTATACTTCTATATATGTATTTATTTAAGAAATTAAATAGTAATTATGACAATTAACCTAAAAAACTTTTTAAAAGACAAAACAAAACTCTCAAGAATGGGGGAGTTTCAAGAACTAAAACCAGTCGATGGTCTAGAAGTATCCTCCGTATCAGCCGACTTGTATAAGAATGGAAGAGATGATTTGACATTATTTTATTTTAGAGAGGGAGCAAATTATGCAACTGTTCAAACAACAAACTCAATTATTTCTGAAACACTTGAGTGGAACCAAAAATCTAATAAAAAAATTGTGAAAGCTTTGATGGTCAATACAAAGAATGCAAACACATTCACTGGAAAACAAGGTATTGAAAGCCTTGACACTATAGCTAAAAACTTATCAAGAATTTTAACTATAAGGGAGTCAAAAAACAAGGAAGGCATTAATGAAACAGTCAAGATTAAAGATTTAATTTTTGCTTCAACCGGTGTAATAGGAGAAAAATTTCCATCAGATAAAATTAATAATTCGCTACAAGATCTGGTTGACAAGTTAAGAGATGATCAAAATAAAATGATATGGATAAAAGTAGCATCTTCAATAATGACAACAGATACCAAACCAAAATTAGCGTATGAGGAAATTATATTTGGAAATAAAATAATTAAATTAGCTGCGGTAGCAAAAGGATCTGGTATGATTTCACCTAATTTAGCAACAATGTTATCTTTTATATTTACGGACGTTGATTTACCTTCAAATATCTTAAAATCTTTGTTAAAAAAAACAGTATCAACAACCTTTAACGCAATAACCGTTGATAGCGATCAGTCAACTAATGACATGGTTACAATTTTTTCTACCAGAAAAATAAAGATAGGCCAAAATAGAAGTATTTCTGATCCAATTATTCAAAAATTTGAAATAGCCTTAAAAAAAATATGCCTTAATCTTGCTAAACAAATAGTAGTAGATGGTGAGGGTGCAAAAAAATTTATTACAATAAATGTAATCAATTCAAAATCTCAAAACAAAGCTAAAAATATTGCCCTTTCAATTGCTAACTCCCCTCTTTTTAAAACAGCAATAGCCGGGGAGGATCCAAACTGGGGAAGAATTATTATGGGCGTTGGAAAATCTGGTGAAGAAGTTGACAAAAAAAAGATAAAAATTAAAATTGGTGATTTTTTAGTTGCCGAAGATGGTATGATAGCATCTAACTATGAGGAGGAAAAAATTCAAGAATATATGAAGTGGGACTCAATTAAAATTGAGGTTGATTTAAACCAAGGAAACGAAAGCTTTGAGTGTTATACATGTGACTTTACTCACGACTATATTGACATTAATACAGATTATAGAAATCCAACTTAAAATTGTATAACATATAAATAATTATTAAATATGATTAAATATAACTTAGTATGTGAAAATAAACATGAATTTGAAAGTTGGTTCTCTAACTCTAAAGAATTCGATAAACTTAGAAATAAGAAATTGTTAGAATGCATTTTTTGTTCTAATAAGAATATTGAAAAATCAATCATGTCACCAAAAATTTTAAGCTCTGGTAAATCTATTTTAGAAGAAACATCAATTAATGATTATAAAAAAATCAAAAAAGACTTGATAAATCTTAGAAAATTTGTCGAAAAGAACTTTGAATATGTTGGTAACGATTTTTCGAAAAAGATTAGAGATGTTTATTATGACAAAAAAAATAAAAAAAATATTTACGGTAAAACAACTGAAAAAGAGAGAGAAGAATTAAAGGAAGAAGGAATAGATCTAGTGAGTATTCCTTGGATAGAAAAAGAAAATTAATTTTTTTTGCCTGTTATAATATAATTAACTGATAAATTTTTTGACTGTTTCCACTTTCTCATTAATGGGTTAAATTCTAATCCACTTACATCAATTATTGACAAGTTTAAGTTTGTAAATTTTTGCTCAAGTTCCTCCGGTTTTACAAATTTATTCCAATCATGCGTTCCAATTGGTAACCATCTTAAAATGTATTCTGCTCCAACTATAGCTTTTACGTAGGATATTAATGTTCGATTAATAGTAGCTGTAAAAATAAGCCCTTCTTTTTTCAATAATTTGTTACATGAAGCCAAGTATAAATCCAAATTGTCAACATGCTCAACTATTTCAAGATTTAATATGACATCATAATGATTCTTTTCTAAAAGCTGTTCAGGTGAATTTTTTTTATAATTTATTTTTAATTCACTTCTTTGAGCATGAGTTGCTGCTACTTTTATATTCTTTTCTGAAGCATCAATCCCTGTGACTTGAGCTCCAAGCCTACATAATGGTTCTGACATTAATCCACCTCCGCAACCAATATCAAGTATTTTAAGATCTTTTAAAAATGACTTCTTTGATCTATCTAAATGAAAATTTTTTGCAATTTTATCTAAAATATATTCAATTCTAATTGGATTAAACATGTGTAAAGGTTTAAATTTTCCATTTGCATCCCACCATTGGTCGGCAAGCTTTGAAAATTTTTGTATTTCTTCTTTATTTACTGTAGTCATAAGTTTTTTAAGTGTTATATTTATTTTATTAATTAATAATATATTATTTTTACCATATGGCAAAAAAAGTATTAAAATTTGGCGGCACATCTGTAGGCTCCATAGAAAGGATTATGAATGCTGCCAAAATTGTACAAAAAGAACACAAAAAAGGACATAAAATAATTGTGGTCGTCTCTGCAATGGCAGGTAAGACCAATGAATTAATAAAACAGTCAAACTTAATATCAAAAAAATTTGATAAAAGAGAACTTGATGTTTTATTGTCATCGGGAGAACAAATATCAAGTTCTTTGATGTCGGGGGCTCTGAGAGAACTAGGATTAAATGCGAAATCCTGGATGAATTGGCAAATTCCAATTATAACTGAAGGTGATCATAATAACGCAAGAATAATAAATATGAGTACGAAAAAAATCGAGGAATTTTTGAAAAATAATGGTGTTGTAATTATTCCTGGATTTCAAGGAGTCTCACTAAATGGAGATATAACTTCTATAGGTAGAGGAGGTTCTGATGCAACAGCAGTAGCTATTGCAAAAATATTTAATACAGACAGCTGCGAAATTTATACCGATGTAGATGGTGTTTATTCCACAGATCCAAACAAGATACCAATGGCAAAAAAAATAGACAAAATTTCTTATCAAGAAATGCTTGAATTATCTTCTTTAGGAGCAAAGGTTATGCAACCTTCCGCTGTTCAAACGGCAATGATGTATGACATACCCTTACAAGTACGCTCAACGTTCACGGAAAGAGAAGGAACAGAAATTATTAATCAAGAAAATATTGATTATAGCAAAAAAGTAGTAACAGGTGTTGCTTATTCAAAAGATGATGCAAAAATAACTCTTATAGGTGTTGAGGATAAGCCAGGGGTCGCAGCAAGTGTATTTGAACCATTTGGACAAAATCAAATTAATATTGATATGGTTATTCAAAATATATCTTCAGATGGAAAAACAACAGATCTTACATTCACAATTAAAAGGGATGATTTAGATAACGCCTTAAAAATCTTAAAAAGTAATAAAAAAATTAAAATTGATGAAATTAGTCATAATGATAAAGTATCTAAGATTTCAATCGTGGGAGCAGGAATGGTTACTACACCTGGAGTTTCGTATAAAATGTTTAAAGCATTATCTGATGAAAAAATAAATATTTTGGCAATCTCAACTTCTGAAATAAAAATATCTATTATAATAGATGAGAAACACACAGTTGAAGCTGTAAAAAAACTACATAAAACTTTTGATCTAGACTAAAATGAATATCAGACCACACAGAAAAATTACTAGAAAAAAGACAAAGAAAATTAGTGTTGGAAACGTATCTGTTGGGGGGGACTCCCCTATATCTGTTCAATCAATGACTAACACTTTAACTACTGATGTCAAAAAAACAATTAATCAAGTCAATGAATTATCGGAAGCGGGTGCTGATATTGTAAGAGTCTCGTGTCCAGATGAAGACTCGACTAAATCTCTTAGGGATATTGTCAAATCAGTTTCAGTTCCCATAGTTGCAGATATTCACTTTCATTACCAAAGAGCCATAGAAGCAGCAAAAAATGGTGCAGCCTGTCTAAGAATTAATCCAGGAAATATTGGTTCAAAGCAACGAGTTATCGATGTTATTAAAGCGGCTAAGGATAATAATTGCTCTATTAGAATAGGTGTAAACGCTGGCTCTCTAGATAAAAAAATACTTGAAAAATTTAAAGAACCTTGTCCAGAGGCATTAGTTGAAAGCGCAGCATATAATATAAAACTTTTTGAGGACAATGATTTTTATAATTTTAAAATAAGCGTGAAATCATCAGATGTTTTTTTAGCTATAAAATCTTATGAAAAGTTATCAAGTATTTGTGATTATCCATTACATCTGGGTGTAACTGAGGCAGGAGGTCTTTTAACTGGAAGTATTAAATCCTCAATAGGTATTGGTAAATTACTGATGAACGGAATAGGAGATACAATAAGAGTTTCATTATCAGCAGATCCCGTGGAAGAAATAAAAGCTGGTTACGAAATCCTAAAATCTTTAGATATAAGATCTAGAGGTGTTCAAATAATCTCATGTCCATCATGTGCCAGGCAAGCGTTTCCGGTAATTGATACTGTAAAAATTTTAGAAAAAGAACTTTCTCATATAAAGACCCCCATAACACTTTCTATAATTGGATGTGTTGTAAATGGGCCCGGTGAGGCAGCGCAGACAGAAATCGGCCTAACAGGGGGAGGTAATGATAATAATCTAATGTATTTATCTGGAGTGCCCCACACAAAAATACCAAGTAAAGAGATAATAAAAAAAGTGGTTGAATTAGTAGAGGAAAAAGTAAAACAAAAAAACTAATCAAAGATGATACCTGACGAAAAAATAAAAGAGATTATTAACAAGTATAATTTAATAGAAACTGAATTATCATCGGGTAATTTAAACTCAAAGCTTTATGCAGATAAATCTAAGGAATACTCGGAATTAAAAAGTATTATTGAAACAGCTCAAGAATATCTTAACTATTATAAAACTAAAAAAGATTTAGAAGAGCTTAGCAATGACACTAGTACTGATGAAGAGATGAAAATTCTTGCAAAAAAAGAATTAAAAACTCTTAACTTAAAGAGAGAGGAAAATGAGAGTAAACTTAAGATTTTTTTGTTACCAAAAGATCTTGATGATCAAAAAAATGCTATAGTCGAAATAAGGGCTGGCACTGGAGGCTTAGAAGCCACATTATTTTGTTCAGATTTATTCAAAATGTACGAAAAAGTCTGCTCAAAAAAAAAATGGAAGTTAGAGATTATAAATATTTCTAAAAGTGATGCCGGAGGTTTTAAAGAGGTAATATTTTCAGTGACTGGAAACAATATATACTCTTATTTAAAATATGAGTCTGGAGTTCACAGAGTACAAAGAGTTCCCGACACTGAAACTCAAGGAAGAGTACACACTTCAGCAGCAACCGTTGCGGTTTTACCTGAAGTAGAGGATGTAGATGTTAATATTAAGGAGTCTGATTTGAGGGTTGATGTTTTTAGATCAGGAGGTCCGGGTGGACAATCAGTAAATACAACTGATAGCGCTGTAAGAATTACACATTTACCTTCAGGAATTGTTGTAAGTCAACAAGACGAGAAATCTCAACATAAAAATAAAGCAAAGGCGTTGAAGATTTTAAGAGCTAGAGTTTATGAAGAAGAAAAAAGAAAAAAAGATTTAGAAAGATCACAAAATAGAAAAAATCAAATAGGCTCGGGAGATAGATCTGAGAGAATTAGAACATACAATTTTCCACAAGGAAGAGTAACTGATCACAGAATTAATCTTACCCTACATAAGCTTGACGAATTTTTAAGTGGGGAAATTCATGAGGAGATTAATGATAGCCTCAGAATGAAAGACCAAGATCTAAAATTAAAAAATCTAAATTAAATGAATAGTTTTAATCTTATACAAGAGGGAAAAAGAATTTTGAAAGAAAGCGGTATTCCCTCGCCGGAGTTAGATAGTGAATTAATTTTAGCTAATTTATTAAGCTTACCAAAAGAGAAAATTATAATTAAAAATATAAACGAAATTCCTGCTAGCAAAGTTTTAAAATTTAAAGAAGATATAAAGAGGAGGGCAAAATTTGAGCCTATAGCGTATATAGTCAATAAGCGCGAATTCTGGAAATACGATTTTTATGTTGATCGTAGAGCTTTAATACCTCGACCAGAAACAGAACTTTTAGTTGAGAAAGCGCTAAAAAACTTGACTAAAAACAGCCCAAATATTTTAGAAATTGGAGTGGGATCTGGCTGTATTTTGTTGACATTATTAAAGGAAATAAATAATTCGAGAGGAGTTGGAATAGACATATCAAAATCAGCAATAAAAGTAGCGGTGAAAAACTCAAGATTATTAAGCGTTAGTAATAGAGTTAAATTTTATAATAGATCTTTTTTAAAATTTTTTTCTACAAAATTCGATCTAATTATTTCTAACCCCCCCTACATACCAAGTCATGAGTTAAAAAATTTACAACCTGATATAAAAAACTATGAGCCATTATTAGCTTTAGATGGGGGAAATGATGGGCTTGACGTTATAAGAAAAGTTATCTACAAATCTAAACAGTTTTTAAAAACAAATGGGTTATTGGCATTAGAAATTGGAAACGGCCAGTACAGCAAAATCTCAAAAATTTTATATAAAAACTTTTTTAGAGAGGTTAGTTCGGTAAAAGATTTTAAAAATAACGTTAGATGTATTTTCGCTAGATTAGAAAAAACAAAGACTCAATGATTAAAAATGAACAACAATAGAAGAAGAAGCTTTAGGCCTAGAAATCATAAAAATGGATTTAGGAGGAGAAACGGTCACTCACCTCAGTCTCAAAACTCTTCTTTTCAGATTAGTGGAAATAAAGGTTTTAAAAGAAATGGGATAGGATCTAATCCATTGAATTTGGAGAAAACAATTCAAAAATTCCAGCAACTCGCTAAAGACGCTCAAAGTCAAGGTGATCCAGTTTTAGTTGAAAATTATTTACAACACGCTGATCATTATTCTAGAAAATTAAGTGAAGTGAATAACAAAGCAAAAGAAATAAATCAAAAAAGTAAAGATTTAAGTACATCTGAAGAAAAACAAATAGATTTAAATAAACAAGAAAATTCCTAAATTAGTCATTTTTTATTTCTGCCAATTTTAAATCAATTTTTATTCTTTCTATTTCAAATTCTTTTCGTTCTTCGCCTTTTAAAATCTTTCCCGATGGTAATTTTAACGTCTGTGAGTTAACCTTTTTTTTATTAACGTGCACCTCATAATGCAAATGCGGCCCCGTAGACATTCCAGTGGAACCAACATATCCAATTATTCTTCCTTGAGAAACTTTCTTACCTTTTTTAATACCTTTTGCAAAAGATCGCATATGTGCATATACAGTTTCATAAGTGGAGTTATGTCTAATCTTCACACAGTTTCCTCCACCACCACACCAACCAGCTTTTGTGACAGTTCCCGAGCCCGAAGCCATTATTGGTGTTCCCGCAGGAGCAGCAAAATCAGTGCCAAAATGTTTTTTGTTGAAACCTAGAATAGGGTGTTTCCTCATTCCAAAAGATGATGACAATCTCGCTCCGTTGATAGGTGTCTTCATTAAAGATTTAACAATACTTTTTCCACTAATGTCATAATAACCTTCTTCCTTTTTATCGTTGAAATTATATAAGTTAATTTCCTTATTATTAAAATTAACCGATGTAAAAATTATTTTACCAGTATCTCTAACTAACTCATTACCATCTACAAATTTTTCATAAAAAATTTCAAAAGTATCTCCTTTTCTAATATCTCTTTGAAAATCAATTTCAAAACCATATATTCTTGCAAATTCAATAATAATATTTGGTTCAATTCCTGCTTCGACTGCAGCTGAATAAAGATTGTTCTCAATAGAACTTTTTACAACCACTTCTCTTTTATAAAGTTGTAAAATATTTTCTCTGATGTCAAAGTCGTTGTCGTTTTTTAAAATTTCAATTCTTATAGTATTTGAAACTGGATAAAATAGATTAACTAACTGATTTTTTTTTCTACTTTTGTCAATTTTATAGATTAATGATAATTCTCTACCTGCATAGATATTGGTCATTTTTTTCTTTGCTAATTTTGAGGAGATTAACTGTATTTCATTGTTATCTATATTAAATCTTCCTAAAATTTTTTGTAAACTATCATTATTTTGAATTACATATTTAGTTTCAACGTAAGGGTCGTTAAGTCCCCTTAGAAAAAGATTGATTATTTTGCTAAAATTACTCTTATTTTCCAATACATTTGTTGCATCTTTATTTGAAACGTCTTTGTTATTAATATTTTCAGTAGCTAAAGTGAAAAAAATGAAGAGAGTTATTATCACAATCAAGCACATTAAAATTGTTGAATACTTCCCAAAAACCGCAGTGCTTTTAACGTTATTTTTTAAACTGAGAGTTTTGTTTAAATTGTCTAAAATTTCTTTTATCGTCATGGTTGTCTTACCTGGGATATATTTATAATATTTTTGTACAGTGTCAAATTATCATTATTTTATGGGCATTTTTGACCAATATACGCCTTGATTTATCCTATTTTTGTAATATAACGGGCGCTCGCCTTCAGCAATAATTTTTTTTAATTGTAAGAAGTGCAGTCAGATTTTCATAAGAAAATCTTAGCTATTTTATATTGTTAATTAAGAAGAGAAGTGTGGACGGCTAGGTTAGCAAAGAAATTGTCGTACACGCTTTAACGAAAATAACTTTATTTACCATAAAGTTATAAAGCTAGTGTGCGCCGTTATTAAACTTGAGAGTTTGATCATGGC
>MDTD01136153.1_pt1 | contig 11315 bp, 12 predicted proteins | sample 811221 | NCBI WGS metagenome assembly MDTD01 (sample SAMN05326646, study PRJNA326480) | marine metagenome | isolation source: seawater | place: Pacific Ocean: South West | collected 2011
AAGCCGTCCTGTTCGTATCCGATCTCGCGGACACTTTTCCGCGCCAATCCTTCGAGCGTCTCGTGCGTAATGCTGTCCGGACCGCGAACCTCACCCGCGAGCACGACCCGATTCGTTGTTGTCAGCGTCTCGCAGCCCACACGGGCGTTCTCACCGCTTGCGAGATAAACGTCTACGACTTCGTCAGATATTCGGTCACAGATCTTATCCGGATGCCCTTCGGATACGGATTCGCTGGTAAATAGATAATCGCCGTTGCTCACGCCTCGTCCCTTCGGTTCACTGATTTCCCATCAGATGCTTCCGTCACACATAACGAAAGGCGGCCCCGCCGCGTGCCGAGCCGGCGAACTTGTCGCAATCTTTCAAGCTGGCGTCAAGCTGACCGGTACGACCAAAACCGTCAAAGTGTTTGTTTAACAGGAGAGGGAGCGCACCAACTCGAATAGGCATTTTCGGATCGCCAGACCGGAGGTCTTGCAGTATGCCGCACTACGTTCGTACTTCTGTAACTGTTTAAAAATTAGCCCCAACGCCTCGCCGAGCTTCTCCTGACTCAATCCCAGAAGATTGCGGCGTTGCCACACGCAGCAGCCTACATGGACATCTATCTGATTTGGCATGGCTTTTGGGGCGTCATCGTCTGTAAAGTGACCGTCTATAGTTTCCACTTAGATGTTAGGTCATACTGTCGCCCAACCTGACAAAACCTTTATAGGAAAATATATTTTTGTGATGCTGTTTTAAGGGGTTGGCTTGCGCCTATTCATCCACGATACCGCAATCGCCACAAGGCTGCAGACGCAGAGGAAGGCAGAAAACAAGATATCGCCAAAGCGTGCATAGACCGGAGGAACGACGAGCGGCTCGGGCAGACGGAAATCGAAATAGCCTTTTTGGTTCAGCGGAATAGTTCCTAAAATCCTGCCATAGGAATCGACGGCGCCCGATATGCCGGTATATGCCGACCTAACAAGCGGCACACCCTCTTCTACGGCGCGAACGCGTGCATTTGCAAAATGCTGATGCGGGCCGGCGGATATCCCGTACCACGCATCGTTTGTCAGGTTTATGATGGCCGCTGGACGATCGTTTCGGTCGACCGCGGCACCCGGGAAAATTACCTCATAGCAAACCAACAGGCTCATTGCGGGAAGACCTGGCAGGCGCACCGTTCGCACGCCCGGCCCTGGCCGATAGCCAATTACGCCATCCGTAATCTTTCCGATCGGCAGCCACGATGCGAGTGGAATGTATTCGCCGAAAGGTACCAAATGGGCTTTGTCATAGTGCCCGACAATCTCTCCTGCTTCGTCGAGGGCCAGGATTGAATTGTGCGACCCTTGTATGCCCGCTTCGCGACGCAGCGCACCGGTCAGCAGCAAGCCACCCTGCGGAACCGCGCCCGCAAGGAACTGCCGGGCCTGCGTATCTTCAGCAAGATAGAGGGTCGCGGCCATTTCTGGCCATATCACATGCCTCACCCAGTCCGGCCTGTCCTCCCGGCTAAGCTGGTAGTGGGCCGCGATATTGCGTGCCCGGTATTTCAACGCCCACTTCTCACGCTGCGGAATATTGGCCTGAACCAAACGGAATCCTACGTCGGTCACCGATGCCGCCGCCGTGTTGAGCCGAAATGACCCGTACCCAATATGCAGGAAGATCAGGGTCGCAGCGGCAATTCCGCAAGCCAGGCGGCTACGAAAACCGCCTCCAGACAGGCCCGCGGGCAGCGCGGCTGACAACAGGGCCCACAAGCCAAGTCCATAAATTCCATATATCGACGCCGATTGGAGCAATTCATCAGGGCCGCTCCAGGCATGCCCGAAAAGGTTCCAAGGCAGACCCGTCAACACGTGACCACGCAACCAATCCGCAGCCGAGAAACTCGCGACGACCGCGAAAATCAAGGCGACCCGGCCTCGAGCGAACCCTGCGACGAGAGCCGCCACAGCCGTGAACAGAGCAAGGAATCCCGGTAGACCAACCGTGGCGATTGGCAGCATCCAGGCATGCTTTTCGCCGAACACAAGCAGCGCATTCCCGATCCAGTAGAGGCCGAACGCAAAAAATCCGAACCCGAACCACCATCCGAGAGCGAAACAGGCCCGGCGGCGATCGCGGACGCCATCCAGCAGCCAGACAAAACCGGTCATGCCCAGAATCAGCGCCAGGAGAAAATCTACCGGCGGCAATGACAGGGTTGCCAAACCGCCGCTGCCAAAAGCAACAGCGTACCGCCTCCATGATGACAATTGCTGCAACCGCGCCACAGCCCGATCGACTGCGCGAAACGCAGCCGGAAGCGCAGCGGGATTATCCAGCAAGATTGACTATCGGCGGGGTGTTACAAACCCGGATCCGGCGAATTCGCCGCGCATCCGCGTCCGTAATCTCGAACTCGACACCGGAAGTGCCGTGCGCGATGACCTCACCCCGCGTGGGAACGCGGCCCGCCAGATTGAAGATCAAACCTCCGACGGTATCGTTTCCATATTCGCGTTCTTCTTCAGTCAATATCCGGCCGATGGTGTCCTCGAATTCGCCAAGCGGCAGCCGCGCATCGATATCGTAAGTTCCATCCACCCGCCGCCGCAGCAAGGGACCTTCATCGACATCGTGCTCGTCCTCAATCTCACCGACAATCTGCTCAACAACGTCCTCAATCGTCGTCAGACCGTCGACTCCGCCATACTCATCGACCACTAGCGCCATATGAATGCGTTCTAGGCGCATTTGCAGAAGCAGGTCGAGTACCCGCATGCTGGGCGCCACAAACAATATCTTCCGCAGGAGTTTCTGGGTATTAAACGCTTCCCCAGTAGCTATCGACGCCATCATGTCCTTGATGTGGATCATTCCGACTACATCGTCGAGATTTCCGCGATAGACGGGCATCCGGGAGTGCGCTTCCTCGGCGATCAGGTTCAACAAGTCTTCCCGGTCGATGCACACATCGACGGCAACGATATCCGCACGGGGAACCATCACATCGGATACAGTAAGGGCGCCAACGGTCAGCACCTTATCGAGCATTGCCCGCGCAACTGGATCGACCTGCGGTTCCGCCTCTTCGTGCTGTTCGATCAGCTCTTCGATCGTTTCACGAAGGTTCGAGTCACCATTGCGGCCAATGCGCGTACTTCGGAACAGGCCACGGAAAAATCCTGATGATTTTGGTGATTCGACTTCCGGCTCGGCAGTGTCAGTCGTTTTGTCTGTTAGTAGTTCGCCGCTCATCACCGGTTACTCCGCTGTTTCCGGCAAGGCAACATATGGATCAGGATATCCCAGTGCGGACAGGATGGAGATTTCAGTCCCTTCCATCTCGGCAGCTTCCGCCTCGGCGGCATGATCGTGACCTAAAAGATGCAGCAATCCGTGCACAACCAGATGAGATAGATGCGCTTCCAGTGATTTCTTGTCCCGAATCGCCTCTTTTGTCACCGTTTCAAAAGCCAGAATGATATCGCCAAGATGAACTGGACCATCCCGGTCCATTGGCTCGCCCATTGGAAAAGATAGAACATTGGTCGACCGGTCACGCCCACGGTGCTCCCTATTCAGGCGCCGCACCGCACGATCGTCATGCAGAATTAAGTTCAATTCCGCGTCATACTCTGAACCGGCCACCGCCCATGCGAAACAGACGGCATTACGGACGATGGCGTCGACATCGGACACAGCTTGTCGCCAATCTTCAACCACGACTTCCAGCTCCAGTTCGAGTCTACCCGACACCCGTCACGCTCCGTCCGTTTTCTGTTCTCGGGAATCATAGGCACGAACAATTCGCGCAACCAGATCGTGCCTCACGACATCGGCATCGGTAAATCGGACGAAGCAAGCGCCCTCCATACCCCGCAAGATATCGACCGCGTCGCTCAAACCCGAACGAACTCCTGCAGGGAGATCGATCTGGCTGAGATCACCCGTCAGGATCATCCGGCTGTTCTCGCCAAGACGGGTGAGAAACATTTTCATTTGCATTGGGGTCGTGTTCTGCGCTTCATCGAGAATTACAAAAGCGTTCGAGAGGGTTCGGCCGCGCATGAACGCCAGCGGTGCTATTTCAATCTCTCCGGATTCTATCCGGCGGGCGACCTGGTCTCCCGGCAACGTATCGTATAGCGCGTCATAGAGCGGCCGCAGATATGGGTCGACCTTATCCCGCATGTCTCCAGGCAGGAACCCAAGCCGTTCGCCGGCCTCCACGGCCGGCCGCGACAATACAATGCGATCAACTTGGCCGGTGATCATCATAGCGACGGCCGAGCATACCGCGAGATATGTCTTGCCCGTGCCGGCAGGGCCAAGTCCAAAGACCAGATCGTTTTCAGCTATGGCTTTGATATAGCGCGTCTGCGTTGGAGAACGTGGTAGGATGCGCTTCTTTCGCGTCTGAATGACGGGCTGATCGTCGCCTGAAAAATCAAGCCCGCCGCGCGCCAGTCGAACCGCGGCATCGACATCGGCCGGCTCGACCGGCTGCCCCTTGGTTAGACGGCGATAAAGCGCATGGAGCGCTGAACGGGCGATATCCGCAGAATCGACAGGGCCGGAAATCGAAAGATGATTGCCGCGGCTGATGAGCGAAACCCCCAGCCGGTGCTCGATCTGCGCGAGATGCTTATCGTGCTCGCCGTAGAGCATCAATAGCAATCTGTTGTCGTCAAAAGAGACCCGAAGCGTCTCCCGGTCATCGGCATTTGAGAGCATCGTTACACCGTCGCCCTTTGCGGTATCACATCCAGCAGCGTGCCGCGTAGGCTGTTGGAGAGAACCTCATCAATCCGAACTTCGGTGAGCTGGCCGATGCGGTGCACCGGTGCATCAAAATGCACGGGCTGGAGGAAAGGCGAGCGACCGACGAGCTGGCCCATCGTGCGGCCTTCGCCCTCGATCAATACCGGTAAGGTGCGCCCAAGCTGCTCTTGGTTAAACGCCTGCTGCTGCGAGCGTAACAGCTGCTGCAGCGATTCTAGCCGGTCGCGGCGCACATCCTCGGGTAGCTGCTCTTCCGAACCCGCGGCTGGTGTCCCGGGACGCGGGCTATACTTGAAGGAATAGGCCTGCGCGTAGCCAATATCCGATACGAGACGCAGCGTACGGGCGAAATCAGCGTCTGACTCCCCGGGAAAACCAACGATGAAATCCGACGAAAGCGCCAGGTCCGGCCGAGCATCACGCAACTTGTCTACGAGCCGCCGATAGTCATCAGCCGTGTGCCGCCGGTTCATCGCTGCCAAAACTCGGTCGGACCCTGATTGCACCGGAAGATGCAACAGCGGCATTAGTTTAGGCAAATTATGGTGCGCTTCAATCAGTTCATCATCCATGTCTTTTGGATGACTGGTGGTATAGCGGAGTCGCCACAGGCCATCGATTTCGGCCAATTCTCTTATCAGACGGCCAAGACCCCAAGGTTTTCCATCCGGCCCGTCACCATGATAGGCGTTAACGTTCTGACCAAGAAGCGTGATCTCCCGACTGCCTGTCGCGACGAGCCGGCGCGCCTCATCAATAACGGCCACGGACGAGCGCGATTTTTCAGCTCCCCGCGTGTAGGGTACAACGCAAAATGTACAGAAGCGATCGCATCCTTCCTGAATGGTGAGGAATGCAGAGATACCTTGCCCAGCAAACTCTTCTGGCAGGTGATCAAATTTATCCTCGGCCGGAAAATTAATGTCGATAGCCCGTGCACCGTCTTCCTGTGTCACCTGTTCGACCATCGCCGGCAGGCGGTGGTAGGTTTGAGGTCCGAGCACGATATCGACATAAGGCGCGCGCGCCAGTATTTCTTCACCTTCGGCCTGCGCGACACAACCGGCAACAGCGATCAACATCCTGCCACCATCCGCCTCTGTCTTCTGCATCTGTAATTGCCGCAGACGCCCAAGTTCCGAATAGACCTTCTCAGCCGCTTTCTCACGGATATGGCACGTATTCAGCACCACCATATCCGCGCCCTCCGGCGAAGCCGCGGCCTCGAAACCGGCTTCCGACAACGCATCCTCCATCCGCGCGGAGTCATACACGTTCATCTGACAGCCGAATGTCTTAATAAAGAGCTTTTTTGCCACCGTTAGGCGTCCGAATAGCGGACAGCAGGCAGTGCCCTAAGGGTCATCAATGCAATAAGCGCTCTGCGCCGGTCGTTTGTCCAAAGTCTAGAGAACACCCTAACACCGCGATATTGGAGCTTTCAAGCAGTGCTGGGTATGTCCACGGCGGGTGCCGTCTCCAGCTTATGTTCAGTCCGGCCCGAGAGCGCACGTGAAAACCCGCTTGTCACAACACGTTCACAATACTGGGTGAGTTCCTTTCGTGACGCAAACTGATCCAGCGTCACCGGATTATGGAGCGTAAATTCAACACGAAACCGGCCAAAACCCAGCATGTGCCAAAAATGCGGCGCAAACTCCATTTCGCCGTACCACGCATAGATCGGCCGCGACAAGCGGCCCAGCGGGATGCCGTCAATCCGAGTATAGGCAAGGGAGATGGGCTGAATCTGGACGGGCTTCCCATTGACCTCGATCTCAGCCGCTGCAAACAAGCTGCTCTTGAAGGGCAAAATGGCATTGCCGTCGCTGCTCGTCCCTTCGGGAAACAGAATCAATCGGTCACCCGTGGCGAGGCGATCCGAAAGTTCACGCATCTGTTGACGAGCATAGCGGGGCTCGCGCTCAATAAAGATGGTTCGCTGCAGGGTAGCGAGAAATCCAAATACTGGCCAACCGCGGACATCAGCCCGAGAAATAAAACTCGCATCCACAACAGAGCCAAGCGCGGCAATATCAATATACGAGACATGATTGGAGACGAACAACGCTGGGCCCGAGACCAGCGGGCAGCCCGAAACGATCACTTGCATTCCGATGGCGCGGCAGCACCAGCCGTGCCAATGCACCGGCAGCTGCCGGGCAAAGGGCAGCCTCAACAAGAGCGTCAATCCCTGGATGACAGTTATATAAACCGACAGACCAATCAACAGGAATACGCGAAATACAGCAAGGGCCGTAGATCTACTCATGCGTATACGCCACTCCGTTAACCACACATCGCGCTTCGCCTGGACCATAACGCGCAAACGGACTCGTCCTTTCCACCCCTATCGGAGCGAAGCATTCAATTCTTCGGGTGTCCGGCCAGAATATTTCAAGTGAGCGGCGCAGACCAAAAACGCCAACTGGCGTCTACCCGCCGCCGCGGCGCGACCGGGTGCCCAGCCCGATTTCCTTCGCCAATTTACTGCGCTGTTCTGCATAATTCGGTGAAACCATCGGATAGTCCGGAGGTAGTCCCCAGCGCTCACGATATTCTTCTGGCGTCAAATTGTAGGCTGTCTTCAAATGCCGCTTGAGCATCTTCAGTTTTTTGCCGTCTTCGAGGCAAATGATGTGGTCGGGCGTAACCGACTGCTTCACGGGGACCGCTGGTACGGGACGGTCGGCGCGTGGCTCCTGCTCAGAGCCGACATTCGCGAGAGTCTTATAAACCCGCTCGATCAAATCTGGCAGATCAGTCACCGCGACCGTGTTGTTGGATACATGGGCGGCGACGATTTCCGATGTCAGACCGAGTAGTTCCTCACGATTTTGATCCTCTTGCAACGGTTCGGACATAGTGTGCTTCCTGTTTCCCGATGGACCCTCGGCGCTGTCCTCTTTACGTATGGGACAAATGATAATGCGTCCATGGGACCTGTATTCGTCCTGTGATTCCGATTATTACTTGGAAATCGGTTAAGAAACACTCTAACAAATCGATATTCGACTCATCAAGCCGTTTAGTATCGTCTATTTACTAGCCACTATTGCTAATTTGTTAAATTGACCGTCATTAAGATCGCTGCGACCCGTCGGCGATCCGCACGACGGTAGTAATTCGGCCGGCGCCCCGTAACGCAAAAACCAAGTTTCCGGTACAGCTTTGCCGCGCCCGGATTATCCTCGCTAACCTCAAGATGCACGGTCTTAGCGCCCGCGTTCCGCACCTCAGCGAGGGAGGCATCCAACAATGCCATCGCAACTCCCCGCCGTCTTGCACCCGGTAATGCGCCGATCGACAGCAGTTCCGCCTCATCAAGAATGATCCGAGTAATGGCGAATCCGACGGGCATGCTTTCCGCACCATCGAAGGCAAGATAGCACCATGCGCCAGGGATCCGCAGAAGCGACACCGCAGCTGATTCAGGGTAAGGCTCGTCAAAGCTTGCGCCGTAGAGGGAGGCCAGGACCGGCATTTCACCGGGCCGGAGCTCTCGAACAACAATCGCACTCATTGGAGCCGGACGCCTGGCGGACCTACATCCGGCGGTCGAAGATAGAGCGGTGTTGCGGCGCCCACACGCGCTTTGGTAGCACGCTCTCTGCCGATCCGGGCCACCCATGCGGAATCCGGCATCCCCGGTGCATCCAAAAGCTCCACAGCCCTCCCCACTTCGCGGAACACAACCGCGGCCCGCTCTGCCGCATCACCAGCAAGACGCAAATCTGCACTCGGAAACGCCACCAATAGTTCGGCGGCGGTCAAAGCCGCCGGTTCTCCGAGAGCCGTCCCCCAACCGTCGAAGGCCTGTGCATAGAAATCCGCTCTCTTGGTGTCCATTAACACGAGCAGTTCATTCCCCGAACCATCTTGAGCCGCCCGGGCGACCGCTTCCAACGTTGTTACCCCAAGAAGCGGCACGGTTGCGGCGAGAGACATCGTCTGAGCGGTCGACAGCCCGATACGCACTCCAGTATAAGCACCCGGTCCAACTGTTGCCGCAATCAGGTCCAGTTCGCCGACGCTGCATCTAGCGGCTTCCAGGACACGTTTTATCATCGGTACGAGCGCTTCCGCATGTCCGCGCGCCATCTCCGTGAATTCCTGCGCGAGAACGTTGCCGTCCTTCACAACCGCGGCCGAACACGCGGAAGTCGCACTGTCCATCCCAAGCACAAACATCGTTAACTCCCGGATCTATCAAGCGAAGGAACAAACCTCATCGAACGCGAAGCGGGGAAGACGTTCACCCATCGCGGAGGTATCCGCATAGCCTAGGCTGCAAAGAAAATTCGAGCGAAAGCGCGTCCCCGCGAAGAACAACGCGTCCACCTTATCGTTATCAAAGCCAGACATGGCGCCATAGCCCAGGCCAAGCGCACGGGCGGCTAGCATGAGATAAGCCCCCTGCAACGAACCGTTTCGCAAGGCGGTCGTTTCTATCAGCTTCTCGTTACCGGTGAACCACGATCGCGCATCGCCGAAGGGAAACAGGCGTGGCAGGTGGTCTACGAAATCAAGATCGTAGGCGACAATCGCGGTAACAGGCGCCGTTAAGACCTTCTCCACATTGTTTGATCCAAGCGTGGGTTTCAGCTTTTCCTTACCTTTGGCGCTACGGACGAAAACCAACCGCGTCGGCAAGCAATTCCCACTTGTGGAACCGAGGATCATGAGATCATAGATCCGACGTAATAGCCCCTCATCGACCGGCCGGTCTGTCCAGGCCTTTTGGGACCGCGCGTCACGGAAGAGAAAATCGAGACCGGCTTCATCGAGCATGGAACTTCTCCGTCTTTACCAAAATCATGCTATAATTGCGTAATGTCTTGTCGCTAGGGCGACCAGAGCGCTAATCTCTGGTCTGTGATCAAGTGCTTGCCGCAATTGCGCGTCGAACGCAACCTTAGTCGCCGGTTTATATCCAGCCTGGCTGTACTCGTCTGGACGCTGGTTCAGGGTACTGCGCAAGCGTCGGATTCTGCCGTCATTTTGATGTATCACCGCTTCGGCGAAGAAGGTCACCCTCAAACCAATATCACCGTGGAGCAGTTCGACCAGCATCTCGCGGAACTGGAAAATACCAAGTATACCGTGCTTCCCATCCCAGAAATTCTCGCTAAGCTCAATGCCGGAACCGCTCTACCTAAGAGAACGGTCGGCATCACAATCGACGACGCCTTTCGGTCGGTCTATGAGATTGCCTATCCAAAACTTCGGGAGCGCAATCTGCCCTTCACTCTTTTTGTCGCGACCCGTCCCGTAGATGGCAAGCTACCAGATTACATGAATTGGGATGAAATCCGCGAGTTACATGATGCCGGCATCAGCATCGGCAGCCAAACCCATACGCACCTCCACATGGCAGCCCGCGGTGCCGATGCGAGCCGGGCGGATGTTGAGGCCGCCAATAAGCGCTTTATCGCCGAGCTCGGTGCCGTGCCATCGCTCTTCGCATATCCGTACGGCGAAGCCAGCGCCGCAGCAATGTCTGTTGTGCGTAATGCCGGTTTTAAATTCGCCTTTGGACAGCATTCCGGCGTCGCCGACAGAACGAGCCCGCACCTCTTTTTACCCCGATTCGCTTTCAACGAAGCCTATGGCGACATTCGTCGGTTTCGGTTGGTCGCGAATGCGTTGCCATTGCCGGTGCGGGATATTTCGCCCCAGGACCCACTGTTGAAGCGAAACCCGCCGGCTTTCGGCTTCACCGTCGACTCGAAGGTGAGCGACCTCGCGCGTCTTAACTGCTATCACTCGCAAAAAGGGAAAGCCCGTATCGTACGGCTCGGCAGTCACCGCATTGAAGTTCGCTTTGACAGCCCCTTCAACTCGGGACGGTCGCGGTTAAATTGCACTTTACCCGGGCCCGACAATCGCTGGCGCTGGTACGGACGCCAGTTTTACGCGCCCTAGAGCGACACACTCTTATACGTCTGGCCCGCCGAACGGTATCCGTTCCCCCAGCCGGGCTCGGTCCAGTGGCAGTAAGTCATTGCCGATGATAACGCTGCGCAACATCTCCACGTAGGCGTCACCCTTTTCGGAATAGGCCCGCAACGATTTGATCAAGGCCAGACTATTGAGATGATCGCCCGATACGCGCATAGTTTTACGCAAGGCGCGGAAGCCACGATAGGCGCGATGGGTGTTCAGGTTAAAAATGTAGGAATGGACGGAGGCATAAAGATTCTTGAATGCGCGAATCTTGTGGGTCTTCCCACTTTCCCGCTGCAAGGGAACGATGCCTTTGAACGAGGCCGTTGTCCATTGTCCAAACGGGGCATTTCCTTCACGCAAGAAACGAGACGTCCCCCAACCACTTTCAATTGCACTTTGGGCCAGGGCGATTGAGACGGGCAGAATGTCAACGCGTGGCAGCAGTAGGTCGACCCGCGGTCTGCGCACATTATACAACCCCGCTATGTCGCGCAGGTAGATGCGATCGACATCCGTCAGTTTGGCGCCCTTCTCCTGAAGTTGCTTAATACGGAGCAAGTTGTCTCGCTCCTTGCGGACCTCTTCATTCACTTTCAAAA
>MDTD01147954.1_pt1 | contig 11315 bp, 10 predicted proteins | sample 811221 | NCBI WGS metagenome assembly MDTD01 (sample SAMN05326646, study PRJNA326480) | marine metagenome | isolation source: seawater | place: Pacific Ocean: South West | collected 2011
AGTCTGGTAAAAGGGATTGGTGGTCAAGAGAATATTTTTTGTTTTTCTTTTTATCCCATATTGTCGCAAATTGTGTTGCCTCAGATCCCGTTCCTGCTGTTGTGGGAAAAGCTATCAATTGGATTTTTTGATTATTCTTAAATAATAAATTTTCTGGAAAATTTATTATTTGTAGCACATCATCAACTATTTCAAGACTAAGAAGCAGCGATATGGATTTTGCAGAATCAATTACACTTCCACCTCCAATTGCAAATATTGAATTAATTTTTCGATTTGATAATTCACCATATAAATTTTCAATATCTTCCAACGAAGGATAATTATCAACAAAAAAAAGAAGCTCATCTTTAAAACTTATCTCAAATAAATCAGATAAAAGTTGAACATAGCCTCTCTCTTTGCCACCACTTGATAAAATCAAAGCAGTCGTTTCCAAATTTTTAATTTTTAAGTTTTCTAAATTTTCAATTAAACAAAATTCAAGATCAAATATTTTTACTTGCATTGTCTAGAAATCTGTAAATCTAACTTCATTTTTTAATGAATCAATCTCCGGTCTTCCAAGATTTGGATTTGATTTTTGATTTATAATAACTTCAAACATGGCCGGTCCTTCTATGTTTGTATTTTTTTGAAAGAAATTAGTCATTTGAGAAATACTTTCAAATTTAAAATAGTTTTTATAATTAGAACCAATTGATATTTTTTCTAAATCTATTTTGTAACCCACGGTTGGTTGATTGCCTACAGATTCATGCGAACCATTGTTGAGGACAAAATGGTAAAGATTAGATGGAGAAGCGTTACCTATTATTGGAAGAATTCCCATATGCATTAGAAGTGCACCATCACCGTCTAAAAGAATTATTTTTTCATTTTTATTTGAATTTGCAACACCCAATGCTATTGAACTTGCGTGGCCCATCCCTCCAATTGAATAAAATACTTTTTTATCTATTTCAGAATTTTTATTTATAAAATAAAGTTCTCGAGAAATTTTTCCAGTTGTAGATACAAATATTTCAGATGTGTTAAATATAGAGTAAATTTCCAAAATATACTTTTCTCTAGATTCGAATCTAGATTTTGTCTCTAATGTTCTTGTGTCTTTTTCAAAAAAATTATCTTCCACTAAAAATGCAAAATGGTCACCCTTTAAAATATGTTTATTCATAAAATCAAAATCTGGAAGATTGTTTTTTGAAATAATTTGATACTTTATTTCTAATAACTTTAGTTGATCCAACATAATTTTGCCCTGGAATTTATGTTGTGGTTCATCATGATTTCCTGGTTTACCTCTCCAACCAATTAAAAAAAGTAGAGGGATGCCATAAACATCATTAGCAGCCAAAGATGTTAAAGGATTGATAATGTTTCCTAAACCAGAATTTTGTAAATAATTTACAGAAATTTTCTTCTTAGAGATATATTCTCCAATAGCTATACCGACAGCAGCCCCCTCATTTTGAGTAATAATGTGGTTAATTTCATTGTCAAAATCTAATTGCAAGCTTTTACTGAAACTTGACATCAATGAGTCAGGAACACCGTAAAAATTTGTATGTCCGTAATTTATTAATTCTTCAATAAATGCTTTTGCCTTCATATCTTTTACGTACCAGGAATTAAATTTAATATCTCTTTGATAGATATCAAATCATCGTCTGCTTCTAAGCTTCTTTTGTTATTTAGTATCGTTTGAGCAGTTTTAACCATAGAAGGATAAGCAGCTCTCAAAAGATGGTTGGCATAAATTATTATCGATACTCCTTCGTCAACCAACTCTTTTTCGAAAACTTTGTTGTAAGATGTGGGCACAACTACTAATGGCTTTTTAGTATTAAATTTTCTGTATTCCGTGCAAAATTGAAATATTTCTTTGGGAGATTTCTCCCTGCTGTGAATTAAAATACCGTCAGCATTTGAATCAATATATGCATTTGCCCTATTTAATGCATCCTTTAGTCCTTTTTCTAATATAAGACTTTCGATTCTTGCAATTATCATAAAATCATCTGTGCTTGATGAATCCTTGCCAACAGAAATTTTGTTTGCAAAGCTTTCAATGTCGTCTTGATTTTGTTCAACATCTGTACCATGCAGTGAATTTCTTTTAAGTCCTTTTTTATCTTCAATAACAACCGCAGATACACCTGCTCTTTCAAGATTTCTTACTGTAAAAGAGAAATGCTCAGGCAATCCGCCCGTATCTGCATCAAAAATAATTGGCTTCGTTGTAACTTCTAAAACTTCATTCAAAGATATAAAACGTGATGAAAAGTCAACAGCTTCTATATCTGGCTTTCCTCTAGAAGTTGAGTCAGTTAAACTACTCGCCCACATACCATCAAACTCGCTATAACTATCGCTATTCGTACTTTTTGTATTTTCAATTACTAAAGCACTTAGGGGATTATGTATGTCTGCAAAAGTTAAATAATTTTTAAGTTCAAGATTTCTTTTAAGGGAGGCTCTTCTTTCATCAGATGTTATTCCATTTCTTTTGATTTTACTTTTTATCTCAGATGATGAAATTCCTTCAGTATATGGAACTTCTATCAATTCACCATTCCACTCTTTAAGAATATCTATGACTTTTTTTCTTACATTTTTTTGAACGCCAGTTTTCCAGTCATCGCCGTGTACTACAAATTTAGGTTTTAGGTTTTTTAAATTATTTGTATAATCAAGCGTCTCTTGACGTATAACTTTATCAACATATACAATATTTTCAACAACAACTTTTCTATCTTCCCATTTCATTACTGGGATTCTTTTGTAACTAGCAATGGCTTCATCAGTTAATAAGCCAACAACTACTTTACCTTTTTGGGAGGCTATTTTTAAAATATTTATATGCCCAGGATGAAGAAGGTCTCCACTCATTGCAACATATACTGTTGGAAGTTTTTTCATATCACTATCTTATCGTAAAGATAACTTTTCCTGTTAATTTAATAGTATGAAGATAGTTTTTTTTTCAGAAGGTAATCAACATACTAGATTTTTTCAACCAATTTTAAATAATTTTATAGAAAAAAATTATGACATTACTTTAATTACTCTGGATAAAAATGATAATTTAATTCAAAATAAAAAATTATTAAATATAGAAATACCAAAAAATAATTTAGAGAAAATTAATATTTTAAAAAGTGTAAGTGCAGACTACTTTTTAACAACAACTCCTGGATTAGGTTATAGTTATTTTCCAAAGTCGAAAATTTGGCCAAGTAATAAAAGACCTAAATATGTTTACTTATTCCATTCACTAGTAAGTCCAAATGAAATGTATGTAAATAATTCGTTTAAAAATTTTGATATAATTTTTTCACCATCAGAAAAAATAAAACAACACTTAAGTCTTTTAGTTCCAAATAGCGTCGAGATAGTTGTTTCAGGATATACGTTATTTGAAAGTAAAGAAAAACACAAAAAAATTAATAATTCAAGTAAAAATATTTTAATTGCTCCCACTTGGGGTGATAAAGGTTTAATTAGTGATATTAACATTCTTAAGAAGTTGAACGAATTTTTTAATGATAAAGACTATAAAGTCACAATCAGACCACATCCCATGACATTTAAAAATGAAAATCTTATATCAAAACTTAATAATTTCAATCTAGACCTAAGCTATGAAGTTGATAATTTCAATTTTTATGAATTCTTAGTTACTGACTACTCTGGAATAGCTATTGAATATTATTTTTTTACTGAGAACCCAACTTTATTTATCAACTCTTCAAAAAAAATTAAAAGAAAAATTAAAAAACAAGAATTAAATTTATCGTTAATTGAGAACGAAATGCGAGAGGTTCTTGGAAGCACTGTTGAATTAGAGTGTGACAAAATAGAACTTCCACTAATAAAGGACATTGAGAAAGCAAAAACTTTTGTAAATTCTTTTTATAGTAAAAAATCTTCAATAAAGATAATTAATGAATATTTGTTTTAGAAATTAACTTTTTTCTAATTTTTTTAAAATAAAGTTTAAAAATTCTAACCCTGCTTCACCGCTTTTTTCGGGATGAAACTGGCAACCAACATATCTTCCAAAGTCATTGTATTTTTCAGATACAAGTGAAGTTACATCTTTTCCTTCTACTGATGTAGTTCCTAATATTTGTTTTTTTTCATCAGGTACTGCAGCATAACTATGTACAAAATAAAAATATTGATTGCTGAATTGTTGTAATTCATTGTTTGTAAAAGATACCTGTCGCCAGCCTATATTTGGAATTTTTTTAATGCCAATTTTATCCAGTCTTTGTACTTTTCCAGGTAAAATATCAAGTCCGTTTTTATTTCCTTCTTCTGAAAAAGAAAAAAGAAGCTGCATTCCCAAACAAATTCCTAAAACTTTCAGACTTTTTTCATTTGCAATCTCTTTAAAATTTGCAAATTTTGGCTCTAAATTTTTCATTGCCTGTGAATAATTGCCTACACCTGGGATAATTACAATCTCTTCAGATTTAAATTGTTTTATATTATCAACATTTTCTACTTTATATCCCAACCCCTCAACTGCATATTTAATACTTTGTAAATTAGATAAATTTGTATTTAATACCTTTACTGAAGTACTCATAATCTCACTTTGAATCCAAGTTCAGATATTTTATTTTTTATCTCATTTATAGAAACCTTCTTATAATGTAAAGCCGAACCGATAGCTATTCCTGAAATATTTTTATTAAGGTTATCTAAATCGGAAAGCTTTCCAAATCCACCAGATATTACTAATGGAACTGAAGAAATACTCAATGCCTGATCAATTAATTTTTGATTAAATCCATTTTGAAGCCCGTCATTGTCTACTGAAGTTAAAAATATTTCTCCTACGCCTCTATCAACTGCTTCTTTTATCCATTCATCTACTTGTTTTCCTGAATCGTCTCTTCCAGAAGATGTATAAACATTGAAAATATTTTTTTCAACTTCCTTTGCTTCGACAGATAAAGTAATGTTTGCTTTACCAAAATGTTTAACTAGTTCATTAATAATATAAGGTTCTGATACCGCAGCTGTATTAACAAATATTTTATCAGCTCCATGTTCAAAATAGTTTGTAGCATCTCCAAGACTTTTAATTCCTCCACCAACTGTAATTGGTACAAAAATATTTTTTACAGAATCTCTTAAAATATCAACTATTGCATCCCTGCTGTACAAACTTGCAACAGTGTCTATATATACCATTTCATCGATATTATTTTTATAGTAATTAATAGCTTCTTCTTTTGCTTTTCCAATTTTTCTTAAGCCTTCAAGATTAATACCTTTAATTAAAAATTCATTCTTTATATCTAATCTCGCAATTACCCTCATATAATAAACTTTAACACTAAAAATACTTATGAAAATAATTACAAATTTAAGCAAATTGTCTATTTCTAAAGATTTAAGACTCCATGAAATATTGTCAAAAATGAATGATGGGGAAGAAGCTGTATTGTTAGTTGTAGAAAATAATAAGCTATTGGGACTTATTACTGATGGGGATATAAGAAGAGAATTGGTGACTAATGGAGCAAATTCAAATTCCAATGCTAACAAAATAATGAATAAAGATCCTGTTACATCTTGCGATGACTTTACAAAATGGGAAAATGTTTTTCTAAATAATGACATTGAGCATTTACCGATTGTTGATAAAGAAAACAACATCATGAAAGTTGTTAGAAATATAAAAAATTATGAGAGTGTTACGTTTAGTGACACAGCTGCCCTCATTGTAGCTGGAGGGCTTGGAACTAGAATGGGTGATTCTTATAAAGATCACCCAAAATGTTTAATAGAAATTAAAAATAAAACAATTCTAGAAAGAACGCTTGAGTTACTGTCTAATATAGGTCTGAAAAAAATTTTTATATCACTAAATCATGAACATCAAAAAGTTATAGATTTTGTTGAAAAGTCTAAATTTAAAAAGATGGTGGAATTCCTGGTGGAAGAGGAGCCACTAGGAACTGCTGGATCACTAGTTACATTATCTAATAAATACAATGAACTGAACTTTTTAGTAGTAAATTCAGATATTATTTTTGATATAGATTTTTTGAAACTAAAAAATTATTTTGGTGAGTCCAAAAGTGACTTTATTATTTGTACCTCCCAATATGAAATTGAAATACCTTATGGTGTACTTGAAAAAGAGAAAATATTAGATGAAAAATTTGAAATAATTGAAAAACCAAGAATTAAATATGATGTTATAGCAGGAATCTATTTTGCAAAATCAAATTCTTTAGTTGATATTGTTAATAATAAAATAGAGATGGATGAATTAATAATAAAAATTAAAAATTTAAATAAAAAAATTACTTATTTTAATATTGGTTCAAATTGGATAGATATTGGAAATAACGGACAATTAAAAATTGCTCAAAAGCTGTCATTTATTAACTAAGTTTTTACAGTATTTATTCTTACCCAACTATTACCTTGTTTTTCCCAAAATAAAGGGTTTCTAAAACTGTCTACTATTTTCCAAAATTTTTCTTCTGTGATGTTTAAATAATCAAGTATTTCATCAAAATAAATTTCTGGAAATTCATTATCATATTTATTTACTAAAGCCACACCCTCCTCTCTAGTAATTTTTTCATTTCTAATTTCTTGAGATGCATCATATGTAGCTCTACCAATACCAAATTTTATTACAGTCATGTAATAGTGCAGCCAATCAATTTTGTCGTCGATTCCGGCATATTTACTATACGATCCTTGAGTCCTTGTATCATTTGCTCGAAAGCCAGTATTTTCTACCGAATAATAATACATTTCCTGAGGATCCCATTTATAGTAGTAACCTAAATAATGAACTTCTGTACCTGTATTTTTAATTTCATCAAGATTAGTTGGTTTGTAAATTTCTAAATATTTAGACTCAATACCATGTTTGTTTACTAGATCAAATTCAGAGTATCCAGAAAGATAAAAATTATTTTTATCATTTTCTTTATTTGGGGATGAAAAAAACTTACTGTCCATCAAGGGGGAATAATTATCTTCAATATTATTTCCATATTCTGCTTGATTTTCACCATAAAATACAAGAGGGATATTATGGAGAGTTGACATTCTCGGGCCAACCATTCTTTGACCAATAATAAATGGCTGGAATGGGTGACCAAGTTTTTCAAAGGCTAGCATTGTTAACTGTCGATGAATATCTCCATTAGGATGAATTAGGTAATTATCAAAACCACCAATGTTTATCCACGATTGAAAATTATCCCATCCGTTTTTTGTGTAAATATGTGGAGCCCAAGTAACAGTTAAAGGGTTCATTCCTAATTCGTTCTTTAAATAATGAGAAGTGAATCCACTATCCTTTCCTCCCGAACCTGGTACTATGCAATCATATTTTCCGTTTTTAGATCGATATTTATCACACAAAGTTTCTAATTCATTTCTTCTTTTATCCCAGTCAATTTGTTCCTTAATTTCTTTAAAGATACAAGCAGAACAAACTCCATTTTTAAATTCAATATAAGGCTTAATGTCACTTGGTTTATTCTCGAATTCAACAACGCTGCTTGGCCTATAGTTAGAAATTACACACTTCTTACAAAATAAAAGTTCGGACATCATTTAATATTGTAGCTAATATTAAATTGTTAAAGTAAGTTAATTGCAATGAAAATAAATGACAAAATAAAAATTTCTGATAATAACAAGCCCTTCATTATTGCTGAGGCGGGAATAAATCATGACGGTGAATTTAATAAAGCTATTGAATTAATTGATCTAGCAAAGTCTTCTGGAGCGTCAGCAATAAAATTCCAAACTCACATAACTGATATGGAAATGATCCCAACTGATATGAAGCCTGGAAACATAAGTGATGAAAAGTTGTGGGATATAATTGATAGATGTGTTCTTGATACTGCACAAGAAAAAGAACTATTTGAATATTCAAAGGAATCAGAAATATTATTTTTTTCCACACCTTTTAGTAGGGAAGGCGCAAATAGATTAAACGACTTAGGTGTTGAATTGTTTAAAATTGGTTCAGGAGAATGTAACAATATACCTCTAATAAATCATGTAGCAAGTTTTGGGAAACCAATGATACTTTCAACAGGGATGAATGATATTGAAAGTATCAGGAAGTCTGTTGAAACTATATTAAAACATAACGTAGAGCTTTCATTACTACATTGCACAAGCATCTATCCTGCACCTCCAAAAACTATGAGATTAGGCGCTATACAGCATTTAAAAGAGGAGTTTCCAGGTATTGAAATTGGTCTATCAGATCATTCTTTAGGAATTTCTATTTCTTTAGGTGCTGTTGCTTTAGGGGCAAATATAATTGAGAAACATTTTACAAAATCTCGAAAATGGCCAGGTCCAGATAATCCATTTTCAATTGAACCAGACGAGCTAAAAGAATTAGTTAATTCATCCAAAGAACTGTGGGAAGCAAGAGGGGGAAGAAAAGATATTCTACCTGAAGAACAGCCTGTTATTGACTTTGCTTATTCTTGTGTTGTTTCAATTAGAGATATTCAAATAGGTGATAAATTAACTCTAGAAAATATTTGGGTAAAAAGACCTGGAGATGGATTTATTCAGGCTAGTGAATTTGAAGAAGTCTTAGGTAAGACAGCAATTGTAAATATTAATAAAAATACTCAGCTATCTAGAGAAATGTTCCAATAAATAGAAAGTTGCTATATGCTAATTTTTTTAAGAAAAAAAAATCAAATTTAAATTGAAAAATATAGCAATCTTTACAGGAAGTAGATCGGAATTTAGTTTACAGTATCCCCTAATTAAAAAACTTGAAGAAAGTAAAAATTACAATGTCTTCTTGTTGATTGGGGCAAGCCATTTAGATGAAGATTATGGAAAAACTATTTCTGAAATAGAAAAGGCTGGGTTTAGTACAAAATATTTAATTAACTTTAATCATGATAATGATATCTTATCTTCAAATCCATTAACTATATCTGTTGGAATTGATAAAATAACGAAACAACTAAACGAAATTAAGCCAGATTTTTTTATTATTTATGGTGATAGATATGAAACCTTCTCAGCTGCAATAGCTTCTACTCAAATGGGAATTCCTACAATACACATTGAGGGTGGTGATGTTACAGAAGGAGGTACTTTTGATGACTCTGTAAGGCATGCAATTACAAAACTAAGTCATGTACATTTAGCGACAAACGAGTTTGCAAAAAAAAGAATAATTCAGATGGGAGAAGAAGAAAGTAGAGTTTTTAATGTAGGTTTGCCAGTTATTGATTTAATAAAAAATAAAGAATTTACAAATGGAGATGAAATTATAAGGAAATACAATCTAAAAAAATATAATAATATAATTGTATTTACTCAACATTCAATTCCAATTGAAATAAATTTAATTGATCAAGAATTTAATGAAATAAAAAAAGCTTTTCAACAAATTGATTCTGAAAAAACAAAAATTTTATGTACCTATCCAAACAGTGATGTTGGAGGGAAAAAAATTATAAATATCATTGAAAATTGGAAAGAAGAATTTGAAAATATTGATGTTGTTAAATCTCTAGGTAGACAAGATCTTCATGGGATTTTAAATCTTAACAATTTACAGCTTAATAAAAATGTAATATTTATAGGTAACTCATCAGCAGCAATTAAAGAAGCTCCTTCATTAAATTGCCCTTCTTTAATTTTAGGTCGAAGGCAAAATGGAAGATTAGATGCAAGGAGTGTCCATTTTTGTGAAATTAATTCAAACAAAATTACAGAAAACATTAATCAAATATTTAATAACCTCAAAGCTAATCAATATCTTAAGACCGATAGCTATTATGGTAACGGTAAAATGGCTGAAAAAACTATCAAGATTTTAGATCAACTACCTAGTCGTAAAGAACTTTTAATTAAAAAATTTAATCACTGTTAAATCTAAATTTTTAATTTTTATCATTATTTAAAGACGATAAATTCGTGTATTCAAATATTTTAAAGTCGTTTTTTATTTTATAAACAGACCTGAGTGCGTCAATAAATGAAAAAAATGATAAGAAGCACAATATAATAACTACTTCATATATATATCCAAATAATACAAAAATTAAGATTAACAATACATGTGAACTTTGTATGGATTCATAACTTGATCGTAGATACAATTTAAATCTACTTATATTTGTAGTCGTTATAGTTGTGTTGCTTGCAGATTTAGAAATCTGCCTGTAAAAAGTCAACTTCAGTTCAATAATTAAACTCAAAAAATAAAAAGCTAAAGTTAAAAATAATAAATAACTCATATAATTATTTAAATTAAACGAATTGGTGAAAAAGCTTAAATAGAGATAGGATAATGGAATTATTACATCTCCTAAACCATCGATTAATTTACCATACAAATTGCTTGAATCATAGATCCTTGAAAGATTCCCATCACAAAAATCTAATATCTGAATAAATAAAACTAATAAAAAAAATGTTAGTATCTTAAGTTCAAAATTTAGCACGGGGTGAATTAGCAGTAAAAAAAACATCATGATTCTTAAATATGTTATCTGATTAGGTGTAAATTTTAATTTATAGAAGATGTATGTAGGCAGTATAGAAATAGGCCTAAAAAAATATATAAAACTGTAGTTTTTAATTAACGGCTGTTTATCAATTTTTAAAATTTCGGAAACTTTAAACATATTTAAAATTTTAATCAATGCATTGAGAAATATCTTAAATGAGAACATATAAGTTATAAATATTTAGAAAAACAATATAAATAATTTAACGAAGATCTAAAAACTTTTTAACAAAAATTATTTTTTTAGCAAGTAAATTACTTTTTGTCTTTCAAAACCGCCTAATTCATAATCAACAAAAACTTCTTTAATGCCAACGTCATTGTGTATTTTATTTTCTTTACTGCTTTCAATTACGATAAATGATTCTTCGATTGTAAAGTTTGAACTTTTAAAAAATTTTTCCCATTCATTATATCTATATTCATGCTCACCATTGTCACTTCTGGTTAAAATTTTATCTTCTGGTAAGTAATTATCTTTTAAAAATTCTTTTGAATATTGTACGTTTAACATCCTATCAATTTCGCTATCAGGTGTGTTATTATTATGCGCTCTGTCAATTAGAACAAAATATCCTCCGGGAATTAATACTCTATTAATTTCATTTAAAGTTTTAACAACATTATTAGAATGGTGAAGAGCATCCCATGCAATTGCAAAATTCAATGATTTATCCTCAAGTTCAAGATTATCAAAGTCGCCAATTACAGAACTTACTTTAAGACTATCTCTACCTAATATCTTGTTTATGACTATTGG
>MDTD01100520.1_pt1 | contig 11314 bp, 11 predicted proteins | sample 811221 | NCBI WGS metagenome assembly MDTD01 (sample SAMN05326646, study PRJNA326480) | marine metagenome | isolation source: seawater | place: Pacific Ocean: South West | collected 2011
GGCTGAAAGTCGATCCCACTACGCTCCATTATCTGCGCCGCTTCAACAAAAAGGGGATGTGGACCTGATCCGCCTTGTAGTCGGTACACAAGGCATACATCACCAAATTGATACCGAACCGTACCGCGAATTCTCGATCTTGCTGTGGCAGGTCAAAACTCCACGCACCGAAGGCATCGCGGGATAGTGCTCCGGCTAAGTCCACGTGGGTTGCGACCACTGCCAATCGTCCATCTTGGACCAAAGCTCGACCCGACTCAGGTGGAGTGAGGCGACCCATGGGCCGATCGAGAATGTAGAAGCTTCGAAACAGCACATGCTCTGGATCCAAGCGAAGCTGAGCCTCGGGACTAAAGCGACGCGATAAACGATCATAGGCCTGTTGAACCAACGGGTCGCCAGGACCGCGTCCATCGAGAAACAAAAATCCTCCCGCACCCAGGTATCGATGCAAACGCTGCCATGCGTCATCCGTCCAAGCAGGCAAGCTGTCTCCGGAAAGAATAAGGAACGGGTGACGAAAGAGGGCCGCATCCTCCAGTGAAAGCGGAGTCGGGCGAGGTTGGCAAGTCACGGAGGTTCGCTGGCTAAGCTCCAGTGCCAGGCGAGCCCAAGCCCCGCGACGGCGGGAATCCAAGGTCCCTAGTTGCCCAAACGCAAATCGAGTCGCTTCGCCAAAGGCATGGGCCGGGGAAGCGAGCAGTCCTGCCAATCCTGCGGCACTGAATCTCAGCCAGTCTCGACGATCCATGAACTCCGGCTCCAACCAGACAACGCAAGTGCCGATCAGTCACTTCCCTGACTCGACAGGCGAAAAGGGCTATGGCAGGCTAACTGCCACCGGCAACAGGAGGCGACATGGGCTTGCCGAAGGCCACATATCACCGGCTACTCAACCTGTCGATCAGCCTCGTTTGCTGCCTGACAACGGGCTGTTTTGATGTGGAAGAACGCATCGAGATCTTCATCGTGAACCTGCAGAGTGAACGGGTAACACTCGAGGCAGAAATGATGTTCCGAGACGCTCCCGTCGTCGATGGCACACAAGTGACTTTCGCCGTGGACAGTGGCTCTTTCGCTGCAGATGAGGAGGTACCAGAAATCACCTTGGATGCTCGCGGAGGAAAGGCGGAAGTCACCCTGTTTCAAGGCTGTAATGGGGGTCCCTCAGAGGTCACCGTATCCTTTCGAACAGTCAATCAGACGACGCCGAGTGCCGCACTCTCGGTAAACTTTCCCCCCGGAGCACGCCTCACGAATCGAGACCTTGGATTCACCTGCGAGGCATCGAACATTAGTGCGCTGGACCGAGATCTTCACGGCCAAGCCATCGAAGTCCCTTGCTCATTGGATTTAAACAACTTCCCTGTCGGACAAGCTGCCTTCAAGGCCGAAGCGGGTGGCTTTCAACAAACCCCAGCCCGAGTGGGACGGTGCCAGCCACCGATCATTACGTACCGGGCTGTGGTCGGTCAGGATGACCCCCAAGACGTCGAACCACTGCCTCATCGCTGCGCAGACTCAATCTCCTATGACGCCAACAACAGGACCCATAATCCACGGGATGGATTGGTCAGCCTCCTGGTACACCTGCAGGGCGCTGAAGGTTACGACGATGACAATGGCAACGGCATTTGGGACCCAGGGGAAAGTTTTGATGATCTTCCCGAACCCTTTTTGGACAGCGACGATAGTGGTGCTTGGGAACGAGGCGAGTGGTTCTTGGACATCAACGAAAATAACCAATGGGATCCTGGCAATGGGCGGTATGATGGTGATACCCGCATCTTTCGCACAACCCATATGCTCTGGACATCAGCGCCACTCGTCACCGGACGATTGGGTTCGCGCATTCAACCCAGCGCAAGTATGGATCGGGTGGCAGCGGGCGATGGCCGCAGCCTAAAGACCTATCTAGTGGACGAAAACCTGAACCCCATTGCGAGCCATGGTCGGAATGACCAGCTTCGTTTGGATGCGGATGGTTTAGAGATGATTTCAGGAGCCGAGACGGCGCTTCAGCAAAGCATGGGGATGAGTCTCAATGACAGGGGGGAAGTGACGCTTCTCTTCGCTCAAGACGCCTGCGACTCACCGACCGGACGAACCTTTGTCGCCCGGTTAGAAGACCGTCGATCAGGAACAGCTCAGTGTCGCGATGAGGATGTCACGGTGGAAGCAGAAGTCAGCTACACGCCGGGGCCGAGCCTCGCCCGTAAGACCGTCCACCTTCCGACCCTGACCGGGACCGTACAACGAAGCTTTGAAGAGATATGTGACTAAAGCTCAGCCCCATTTTGCCGTCGAAGCGACCTCGCTTCGCCGAATAAACCAACGGGTTGGAGTCTGATCCTGAGCTGCCAATGGAAGGACATCGAGAAAGTCTTCATCCTCTCCACTGACGAGATACCCCTTCAAAACGCGTCCGTCGTTTAACGTCACCGTAATCCCCTGGCCTCGCTTCGCACCCGAGGAGTCTGTCAGCATTACCTCTACAACCTGATTTCGAGCGAGGGATTTTCCGTCCACACGGACACGCTCATCCATAACGATCTTCCCTCGCAGTTGCTCACCCGATCGAATTCGCACCGTGCCCGCACCTTTTGCGAGTGCACCATCCTCTTGCGGCGGTTGCCGACGTCGGTCGCCGAAAACCTTTTGCCGGTACAGTTCGGGGAAATCGTCAAAGAAATCACAACCAGGCAAGGGCTGCCCTCGGAGGGATTGACCGCTTCCAATCACTTTTTGTTTCGGTAACTCGTTACCCCCAGACGTCCGGGACTGCCGCAGCGCGTGCAATGCTTGCCCTAAACGCTGAAGTTCTCGCTCTTCCTCGGGACTGAGAGGGCCTTCTGCTCGCTTGTCTCGTAAGGCTCGAAATCGGAGCGCCTGCGTTCGAGGGTCACTCATGAACGATGACGCCAATACAGAATAATCGTCAAACAATGATGACTGGAATCCGAGCTTTGCTTCACTTCTTTTTCCACCACCTCTTTGTCTGAGTTTTCCTGCATCCACCGCGTGACACGCTTGCCCAAACGCTCGCGCTCGATTGCGACAGTACCCGAAAATACCTCTACTCCGTCAAACACTTGCATTGCTCACAATCTCGGAGAGCTGCGCCTCCGTTAGAATCGTTGGACTCGATTTCGCCGCCTCAAAGATAGCATCTTCAAGGGCATCATTGTTGGTGTGTCCCCGTCGTTTCAACCAGTAACGCACATTGGACTTTCCGCTCATCGGTCCGATTTCGATCACCTGAGATTGTCCAAATGCAGTCGCCGGTACGCCCGAGTAAACCAGATCGGCCAGGATCTCGTCGCCTCGATCAAGGGCTTTGATAATCGCAGCCGCATGGACTCCAGTGGCTGTCCGAAAGGCATCGTCACCAAACACCGGATAATTATAGGGCAGGGGTACACCACACGCTTCGGATGCCAAGTGGACGAAGCGGTTCAATCCGGAGAGATCGTGATCCCAGTGTCCCAACAGCTTGAGATTCACCAGGAGTTGATCGATCGGTGTGTTGCCGACTCGTTCTCCCACGCCCAGTGCAGTGCCATGGACTCGGGTCACGCCCGCCTCCAATGCAAACAACGCATTGGCGAGGCCGAAGCCCCGATCATTGTGCCCATGCCAATCGAGGCCGACATCGGAATCCATAGCTTCGAGGAAACTGCGAGCGAATCGGACCAGCTGTTTCACCCCGTTCGGCGTGGCGTGTCCGCACGTATCGCAAAGCACCAGGCGACTGGCGCCAGCATCAATAGCGTTGTCGAAGAGAATACGAAGCTGGTCGGGACGACTTCGGGTTGTATCCTCGGTCACATAGCAAACCACCAAGCCCTCACCGACGGCAAACTCAATGGCTTTCCGACTGGTTTTTGCAATGGATTCGACCGTCCAACCTTCCGTGTATTGGCGGACTGGCGAACTACCGATGAAGGCGTAGACCTCCATGGGAAAACCGAGGGTTTGTTGGATGTCTGCGATCGGAGCAATATCCTGCACCAAGGTGCGCGCCGCCGTGCAAGGAATGATGGGGAGCTTCTCGTCTCGGATCATTCGAACCAATTCAAGCACATGCTCCTTCGCCCGTGGACCGGCTCCTGGGAGACCGAGATCGATCGCACCGATCCCCATACCAGCCATCAGTCGAACCAATTCGAACTTTTGATCCAAATCGGGATCGGCGACCGACGGACTCTGAACCCCATCTCGTAACGTCTCATCGAACAAGACGATGGGCCAGCGACCCAGGTTGGAATGAGCGTCTTTCAGATTCCAGTCGTAAATCAGTTCCTCTTCCATCAAATCCCCTTCACCACGACGGCAATGCCTTGCCCTCCACCGATGCAGGCACTGCCAAGGGCGTAACCACCTGAACCTTTGGTCACATTATGCACCAAATGGGCCGTGATGCGCGCACCGCTCGCTGCCAAAGGGTGACCCACGGCGATCGCTCCACCGTTCACATTCACCTTGTCGAGATCCCAGCCAAGTTCTTTCACGCAGCCCAAAACCTGAGGGGCGAAAGCCTCATTTATCTCGAGCATCTCCATGTCATCGGCGGTTTTGTCGATCGCATCGAGTGCTGTCCGACTGGCTTCCACTGGACCAAGCCCCATCACATCGGGATCACAACCCACCACGCCCCAACTCTCCAAGGTCGCCAGAGGCTTGAGCCCCTTCGCTCGAGCCCATTCACCATCGGCGATGATTAAAGCGCCTGCACCATCGCAAATCCCCGAGGCCGCTCCTGCATGGATGACGCCGTCCTTTTTAAAGACCTTCGGTAAGCGGGCAAGGCCCTCCACCGTTGTGCCAGGACGAGGGTGTTCGTCGGTATCGACCACCTTTTCACCCTTTCGGCTCTTGATCACAACCGGGCAAATTTCATCGGTAAATTTACCCGCTGCAAGTCCGGCTTCGTAGCGATCCTGAGAAGCGACCGAGTAGGCATCAACCTCATCCTGGCCAATGCCGTAGCGCTCGGCGATGTTCTCGGCGGTAATCGCCATCGGCATCTGATTGTAAGAATCCGTTAGGCACTCCCACAAGCTGTCCTCCATCTTGGAACGTCCAAGGGGAATCCCCCATCGAGCGCCACGGACCACATGGGGCGCTTGGCTCATGGATTCCGCACCGCCCGTCAACACCGCTTTGGCTTGGCCGGTTAAAATCAACTCGGCTCCGTTGATCAGCGCCTGAAAGCCCGAACCACACAAGCGGTTGATGGTGAGTGCTGGGACGTTTTGACCGATCCCGGCGCGCAGACCGACGTGCCTTGCTAAGTAGATCGCGTCGGCACTGGTTTGGCAGACGTTACCAAAGACCACATGATCGATATCACCCTTGTCAACGCCACTGGCGTCCAGCGCTGCTTCCGCAGCGATCACCCCTAAGTCGGTGGCGGACAGATTTTTTAGGCTTCCTCCGAAGCCACCAAAGGGGGTTCTTTTCGCAGCAAGTATGACCAGTTCTTTTGTTGGTTTCATGGAAGGTTCCATCTCTTTTCGTTAAGGTATGTCAATGTCGCTGGCATCCCTTGGGAGCAGCTTTTTGTTTCCAAATGACTCGTGGGCGATACCGATGATACGGTTGAACGTGGTGCCCACTTGCCGTGGAAAAAGGTCGCCCGATTCGAGGTCATCGAAGATGTAATCGTCGACACGCAATCCTCCAGCGAGCACAAATTCGCCATAATCGTTATCGCCGTCAGGATTGGCGTCCGATATGGTCACACTGGTGACACTAACCAGAACGCCCTCCCATTGTTCCGCTTCCGTGTTGTCGGTCACTAAGTCGACAACCTGAAGCGCTTCGGGTTCAGGCAAGGCACCAGATTCTCCCACAACAACCTCGGGATCTTGCAGTTGCGTACTGCCTTGGTACTCCGCAACTCGAGCGGTCACATCCACTCGACTGCCCTGCTCGAGTCCCTCGGGAAGCTCAGCCTCTCGATTGCCCACATAGACGTAGATGCCACTGTAGGCACCGCCTCCCTGTTGGATCCAAAAACCCGTGGCTCGTCCTGTGACAACAGCCGTGACGATACCACGCTCCACCCTGACCGTCGTACCCGTCTCGACCGTGCCATCCTGAATCGCGGTGATCCCCACCACCTCGACAGCCGGTGGGTCCGGTTGATCTCCATCAAGAACCAAGTCGTTGGCATCACGGGGTAAGAGCTTTCGATACCCAAAACTCTCATGTCCGATGCCCGTGATCGAGGTAAAGCGAGTACCTACCGTCCGGGTGAAGGCGGCCCCATTCTCCAGTTCTGCATAAATATAATCGTCGACTCGAAGGTTCCCCGTCACTTCAACCTCGCCATAATCCGCGGGATCGTCGGGATTGGCGTTGAGAATTTCCACATCGTTCACCGTCACCAAAACACCTTCGTAAGGTTCGGCCCCCTCACCCACCAGGGCGCTCGACGCCAAGATAAGTGGCTCTGGCAACCGACCGTCGCCATCAAGAACTTCAACCGTCGGATAGGCCAACTGACTGGTTGAACTCCCCTCAGAGGCGAACTCCACATAGGTTCCCGTCAACGTGACCCGTGCACCCCGAGCCAAGCCCTCGGTCGCAGTCGACTCGGGACCATAAACAAAGATTCCACTGTGACTCCCGGAATCTTGCTGAATGAAAAAACCCTGATCCTCGACGACAGCAGTGACGACGGCTTCATCAATGCGGAGCTCTGTATTTTCAGCGACACCGCCCGTCTGTATCTCTTCGATCGTCTTACTTTCGATGCCGTTGCCGGCGCCGGCGTCTCGGGTCACACCAGAGCCTGCATCCATCGGCCCTCCGCCGCCCCCAAGACCCCCATCCTGAACGTTGGTGTTACCAGAACCATTCTCCTCATCGGCAGGTGCAATACACCCAACGACTCCGAGACCGAAGATGAACAGCAGAATGTGCTTCATCGATTTCTCTCCGCTTTCAGCGGCACCCCCCTATCAAGGCGAGCGCCGGCCAGCCACAACGGATTGCTTTCCCGATGGGCCCGAGGCATTTGCGAGCCATGAAAAAGCCACTCGCCCTGATCGTAGGAGCAGCTGGGCCCGTCGGCAGGGCGGCCATGGAAGAGCTTCGAAAAGAATACCGTTTGGTCGCAACCAGTCGGTCTGGAGCGAAGGGGCTACCGACCTTGTGCTCCCAAGATATCGCACTACCACTCGATGCCCTGAATGAAGCGTCATGGCATCAGGCAATCGAACAACTTCCAAGGGCACCCCAGTTGGTTGTTCACTGTGTGGGTGACTTTCTCCTCGAGCCCATTGATCAAGTCACACCGGATCGCTTTGATGCGGTGGTTGAAAGCAACCTATCCAGCGCCTTTAGGACCTATTACCACATGGCTCCTTTGCTGCGACAGTCGACGCGAAGCGGCTTGTTGTACTTCGGCTTAGCTCACGGCCAAGCCGTCCAATCGGAGCCGAGAATCAGCGCCTACTATGCTGCGAAACAAGGGCTTAAATCCTTAGTCAAAAGTATCGCTACCCAGGAAGCTCCAAATGGCATGAGTTGTCACCTCATCGCCCTCGGTTTTGTGGCGGGTTCCCCCCAACCCACAACGACCCCGCAGGCTCCCGTTCCAGTGGAACAACTCCGCGCGGCCATCGGTCATCTCACCGGTCCTTTGGCGCAGCAATTATCGGGAACGATTCTCGACCTAAGCGGCGGCTGGCGATTGCGCTAGGCCATCACTGGGCTTTCCGGTGCCAATTGTGTTAAAGTTACGAAGAATTACAGAACCTTCGCAGGTTCGAGAGAGTTTTATTTTCATGAAAAACGACCGTTTTTTTTCGCAACTAACGCTGTGTAGCATCGGCCTTCTTCTGATCGCCGCCCAAGGCGGAGGCTGCATTGGCTTGAGTCCAAATGCTCAAGATCAAGACGCGCAAGCCCCGGTCGTGGAACAAGTCCCAGCGAATCAAGATGGTGAGCCAGAAGAAGGTAACGATGCTGATTGCCTCGAGCGATGTGCCGAAGCCGGTGCGGATGAGGAGGCATGCCAGCGGCGCTGCGGTGGTGGCGCCGAAGCCAATGATTGCCCTCGAGCCTGCCGTGAGCGAGCCCGAGGGTTTTATGAAGGCTGCGTCGAGGACGGTCATGCTCCAGAAGATTGTCGAACTCGGGCGGGTGAAATGACACGGGAGTGTGTTGAGAACAACTGCGAAGGAGACGGTCGAGAAGAGGATTGTAGAGCCGACTGCAGAGAGCGAGCAGCGACCCTCTACGAAGAGTGTATCGACGGTGGGAACGATCCAGATGCCTGTCGGCAACGAGCGGGCCGGGCCTTCCAGGCCTGCACCAACAGAGCTTGCGGTGAGGGTGAACATGACGGTGAGGATGACGGGGACGACGCCAATGAGTGCGAAGAACGCTGCCGAGAGCGAGCTGTGGCGGCTGTTGAGAATTGTATCGAAGAAGGCGGTGAACGCCGCGCCTGTCGTGAGCGCTACTCAGAAGCTTTCGAAGGTTGTGTTCAACGGGTCTGTGCTGACGAGGAAGAAGGTGACGGAGAGGAGTTAGACGCTTGCGAGGATCGCTGTCGAACCCGAGCTATGGCTGCTTTCGAGAACTGCATTGAAGCAGGCGGTGAGCGCGCTGCTTGTCGAGAGCAGTACTCAGAAGCCTTCGAACTCTGCGTCGAAAGAGCTTGTATTGACGAGGAAGAAGGCGGCGACGAAGAGATGGATGCCTGCGAAACTCGTTGCAGGGAAAGAGCGAATCGGGTCCATGAACGGTGCCTGGAAGAGCTTGGCGAGGACGGGCGTCGGGACTGTCGTGAACGTTCAGGTGCTGCCCTTGAAGAATGCATGGCGAACGCATGTGCCGGAGACGATGGAGAGGACGAAGAAATTCGGCGATGCCGAGAGGCAAGGGACTGCGATCCAGGACAGCGCTGCGCTGACAATGTGTGCATCGATGCCGACGCTGAAGAAGTTCAGCGCTGCAGAGCCCATGAGGATTGTGAACCGGAACAACGCTGCGTAGAGAATATGTGTGTCGAGGCAGTCGTTGACGTTCGCCGATGTCGTGATGCTGATGACTGCGAACAAGGACAGCAGTGTGTCGACGGGTTGTGCCGCTAAGCCGCTACGAGAGAAGTCCTGAGCGCACAGAGCATCTTCTGGAGACCATGCCGACCAAAGGGTAACTAAGGCGTGATGGCAGCGGTCTGGGTCACGATCGCCTCAAGCAGATTACCGACTCCGCCGCCGTAAAGTCCGTAATCGTTACTGCATAGAGCCGGCGGTGCGACGGTACCATCGAGGTCCCAATCCGTCGGAGGGCTGCTGGCAGACAAGCACTGCATCACATGTTCTGCATGGGAACGACGCCCCTTTGCGCCCGGTTCACCTGCGGCATAACCGGCGTGAGCCCGTACCTCCTCAACAAGACCTCGGTACAAATCCACCTGATCCCCACCCAATGCACAGACCGGATTAAACATCTCCACGTCTCCGGCTTCCAGTCGGCAGCCTTCATCGCAATCACAGTGCAACCACTTTTGCGTTTGAAAGCGCAAAAGGTGCTCCGCTGTATCCGCGGCCTCCAGAGCGAAGCGATTAACAGTGGCGTCATCTGGGGCTTCGGCAGCAGCCAAGTCTTTGGCAAGCAGTGCCGTGCGGGTCACCAAGCAAATCGCCTGTTGAGCCCACAGCGGTTGATGAATTTCATGGGCGTCCCCAGACTCAAGTTCTGACCACTGGTCTTCAGACCAAGGGACAACCTCTGGACAGGCGCCCAATCCCTTCTCGAGTTCGGAGACATCAGGAATGCACCCCAAAGAGGCCATACATCCAATAAAGACAAGCGCTCTCACCATTGTTTCATCCATGCATAGGTCGCAGCCAGACCTGCGACGAAAGCCGAAGCGATGCGAACATTACGCTGAGCAAGGTGGCGCTCCATCACCCCCATGTGTAACTCCACAGCCAGACCATCTTGACGATACTGAAGGGCTGTCTCTGCCGACGCCTTGGCGTCGAGATGGGAAACGACCGCAAAAGCGCCGAATGCACTACTCAACAAGCTGAGCGCGAGTCCAAGGCGAGGCAGTCGAGCCACTTTCAAGACTTCCATTTCTTTGTCCGTTGGCGGAGAACCTCCAAGGGCTTGACGCATCCGAGCTGCAGTCACACGAACGAGGGCAGTCAATGCTTTGGGTTCCGACTCATGGCTTTCTCGATGCAGAACCTTCGGCACCTCGGCACCGGCATCCAGCAACTTAAGATTCAGAATGGCCCGACGGGCGACCATCGCTAGCGAGCCGCTGATCACGTATCGAGCCTGCCAAGCTTTGGCCAAATCGAAGAGACAATCGTCCCGTAAACAACCCAGCGTGACATTGCCTTGCTGTACCTCCATCAACTTGGCGATATCGGCCGCTCCCATGATCTGAACCGGAGCACCGGACAAGCCCCCGAGAATGGCATCTTGCAGGGCCTCCAGCGTTTCGGGCGTCAGTTCAGCGGAATTCACCAAATCCAAGACAAGGACTTTAGGGCGGGTCGCTCCGTCTTCCGCTTGCAACCCAACGGTGGGGGCTACCCCCAGTATCAACCAAGAAAAGAGTAAGGGCACCTTGCCTCCGGGAGCACCGATAGGCGACTGTACAAGGGGAAGGGCGCGTTATGCAATTTCCGAAAATGATCGAAGGGACATTACTCAAGCGGTACAAACGGTTTCTTGCGGACGTACGTCTGACCAACGGTGAAACCCTCACCGTTCATTGTCCCAATTCGGGGTCTATGAAGGGTTGCAACCTACCGGGCGCCCCCTGCTGGATCAGTGACTCCAACAACCCGAAGCGTAAATTACGTTACACCCTGGAGGCTGTTTGTGGCCCCCACGGTTGGATTGGTGTCCACACGGGCCGCCCCAACGGCGTGGTCAAACACGCCCTAGAACAAGGACTGATTCCCCTGGAGGGAGGCTCGATCACCGGCATTCGGTCTGAGGTGCGCTATGGTCGGGAAAACTCTCGCATCGACCTTTTGGTGGAGCAAAGCGATGGCAGAACCTTCGTGGAGGTCAAAGGGGTCTCCTTGGCAGAAAACGGTTTGGGACTCTTTCCCGATGCTCGAACCACTCGAGGCGAAAAGCACCTCCGAGAGTTGCAGGGAGTCCTTGATGATGGGGATCGTGCTGCTCTTGTTTTTTGTCTGCAGCGGGCCGACGCTCGAGCGGTGGCTGCAGAGGAACGTATCGATCCTCACTACGCTGCCGCTCTACGTTCTGCCCGAGCCGCGGGCGTTCAGGTTTTTGCGCTGCACAACGAGTTGACCCGCCA
>MDTD01122729.1_pt1 | contig 11312 bp, 19 predicted proteins | sample 811221 | NCBI WGS metagenome assembly MDTD01 (sample SAMN05326646, study PRJNA326480) | marine metagenome | isolation source: seawater | place: Pacific Ocean: South West | collected 2011
ACACCTTACCTTCATTTTGAGGAGCACTAGGATCCTGGAGAACAAGAGCATTTACTACGTAATGTAGTCTACGCTTTTGAGATCTGGCTTTTTCTTTATCCGAGTCGTTGCCAGTATTCCACAACCTGGAGTTGAGTTCTCCAACCGGATCAGGTTGACCAATAGAAGTAAGGCTGTTTTCGATATACCACAAACCGGTCGGTCCTTTAAATCCGTGGTCCCAATAACGGACCCATGGAAGTTCTTGGCCTTCGGTTGCTGGAAGGAATCTGAGTACTGCGTAACCATTCCCTGCTTTATCGACTGTAGGTTTCCAAATGCGATCGTCTACGTAAGACTTTTGTTCGCCACCACCGCCTGTGGCTTCCGCTGCTTGGATGAGTTTTGAGATTTGATCGCGGTTGCGTTTTAGATTTTCGAATGACATATTTTTGTATCCTTTGTATGTACTGAAATATTAACTGTATTATACCACATTCTCTCTACTTTGTAAACAGAATATGTACTATTATATATCACTTTATTCAGCAAAAGCGCTGTCTAAAGTGTTACCCTTTGGCAAATAATTTAAGGCCATTGCCTCTGCCTCGACCTTCCCCTTTATGACAGGTGAGATAAACTTCTTCACGTCCTCAGGTTCAATGTCGTTCTTATTACATACATAAAGTATAGCCTCCATGTACGGAATCTTAAGTTCAATTACTGTTGATTCGATCAACTTAGTAAACTTACTCTTAGTAAGAAAGTGTTGTTCTATAGTCATTTATTCTCCACTCTTAACAATACTGTATCTTCATTCAGGCGACCATTTGGTACTGCCGGTTTAGTCTTTATATCATCTAGAAGCTTAGATAACTGACGTGGTGTGCATTTACCAACAGTTGGCAGTATATCTAATGGCTTCCTTAACGTGAGTGTACGAGACGCTTCTTTGTCGAAGTTCTTAATGGTTGTACCACTCACCATAAACCCTTTCGGATCAAATGTTACATACTCGGTGATCCTACGATACTTTGTATTGAAGACATATAGCCTAGTCTTACCAATGATCTGAGCAGGTTGGATCGATACAATCTTAAAGTCTTTATCTTCTTTTCTGTATCTGATCTTTGAAACTTGTTTGTCAATTGATGGAGTCTTCGCTATCTTGACTTTACGTTGTGCTTTTGCAGCAGACTTGATACGATCACAATCGTCAAGCATAGCTTGGCATTCCTTAATACGGCGGTTGAGTTCAGGTCGCTTCAAATGTGAATAACCCTCGACGGCTTGTTCACAACGCTTATGGTAAGCATCTTCATAATCTAGCAACCATCCCTCAACCACCTGACGGACGGAAAGAGTAGCAGAACCACTCAATCCATATTTACGGAACAGACCGTAAATATCAATAGAGGCTTTTTCACCTTCGATCCACTTATCTTCTAGATCATCAAGATCTGTCATGATAGTGTTAGCGATCTTACGTTGTAGGCGTTGCTGAGGAGAGAGTGAGACAACTTTATCGCTGTCTTGCTTCGCCTGCAACTTTTCATAGTGTAGAGCTTTACCTGGTTCAACCTGGTCAGCTAGCCTCTTTACCGTTGCATTTTTCCAATACAACGATTTCTCAGTTTCTTCCAATCCACTATTATACCAGAACGCAGTAGCTGCGCTGTAGTAACTTGGAAGTAACTTGTATTCCGGATTGCAAAGAATGAACTTTGCATCTTTCTTGTCAAACTGATTTTTGACAAATGTCTTCATCTGATCAATCGCATCCTTACGACTGACTTCATTTTGAAAGTAGAACTGTACGGACTCAAAGCCTTTTTCAATTGGTGCAGCATTTACACCGACGCGGCGAGTTGCACGTACAGTTTTCTTTTTAGTTCTCTTAGGTATTGGCATAATGTCTCTCCTCATTATTAATAGGTGAAGGTTTCTCTTGAGGGATTGCCTTCCTTCCCACCTGCGTTTTAAATTTAATGTCGTTTACAGGCTTAACCGCGTTTATACTCACTCGACAATTTTTCATTATAGTATATTCTACCACAGAACACAGAGAATGTACACCATAAAATGCACTTTTTTGAAAAAAAATTTGGTCTCGGTGGAGAGATTCGAACTCCCGACCCTCTGGTCCCAAACCAGATGCGCTACCAGACTGCGCTACACCGAGGTTGGGGTGATGTACGAGATTTGAACTCATACTACAAGTGCCACAAACTTGCGTGCTGACCATTAACACTAACATCACCATTGGCCTCTGCGGGAGGACTCGAACCCCCGACCCACGGCTTAGAAGGCCGTTGCTCTAATCCAGCTGAGCTACGCAGAGAAGTGTAAATACGTTGAAAGAAAATACTTAGGCTGTCTTCCAACTAGACCGGTATGAGGGAACATCCACTGAGGTGGAAATAAAACCATAGTACCTGTCTGTGCCGGTATTCTCTTATTAAAGAATTTAGTTCCTCCACTTTCGTTAAGATACACGAATGCTGACAAATATCGTCTAGATGATTGCTTGTCCGCAGCGTCAATATGTTCCTTAAAGTAGCCATCAACTGGATATTTTTTAATTCTTAATTGTTCCAGTTCTTGGACGGGCGGGAGGTAAGGATTACCCCTACTCTCCAGCCAACGTCCGTACTGGTTGAAATGATCGATGAATATCTGAACTGCTGCCATAGTCGGAGCATTGTTATTCATCAGTGTAACCTGATCGAATTTCATCGTAGGAGTTTGAAACCCCTTTGATGCACTATTATCATAGATGTCTATAAGCTGCTGACAGTGTTCTTCACTAAAAGCTCTCTTGTAGACTTTCACAAAATCAATTAGTTGCATTATCCCTTTTTCCATAAAACAAGTGGTCGCCAATTTTAGTTATATATTTCTTTTCTGAAGACCATTCAGGTTCTACATAATCTGCGTGGTACCATAGGGCACCATCTGTTTTGTCATCGACGTTACCGAAGTAAACACCGTGAGCAACCATCTTAGCCAGCTCCCATGCTTCTTTCTCATGAGGCTCATCACTCTTTCCATCGCAGTACCAAGAGAATTGGCAACGATGGCGAAGTGGTATCATCTTATCAGGGTCTGCCCATGATGGACGGTGTGGTCCTTGATAGATGACTTCACATATGCTGTCAGGAAATGAGTCCGACTCAACGCGATTCATAGCAACTTGGCTAACGGCTATCATACCATGGGTATCTTGATTACGTGCCTCATGGTATGCATTCAATGCCAGACAAACTAATGCTTCTGCAATCATTAGCTTCTCCTCATTTGTGCGTATACTTCTGGGCTATCTCCTTTACCAACGGGTACTGTGTTTGATTTGTGCATTGTTGCAAGCCCGGTGATATAGTCCCCGGAGTATACGTTTGCTTTACGCTTTCCTTGGATTGGTGCAATGACGTCCGACGTTTTGATTGACGGACGTGTGCTTGAATAGTTGGGAACACTCGCCCCACTAGATTTCTCCTTGCTTTTAAGTTGAGAAGGATGCACGCCACGTTTTTTGAGCCACGCATCGTGTTCGGCTTGAGCTTTCTCCCATCCAGGATTGCGCTTTTGTTTACGCTTTCTAGTATTTATAGAAGTCATACCTCTTACGAGATGCATTGTCATACCGATTTCCCCTTGTAATATTTTCTATAGATTGTTTCGATAGATTTTATTTCAGGATGCATTCGGATCCACATTCCGGTATCCGGTTGAAAATGTTTTTTGAAAAAGTCATCCATTAGTGCATTACCAGTCTTTTGATCCGGATTGATTTTTTTGGATAACTCATCAAATTCATAATCAGACATGATAGAGTCGGATTCGAATTCGTATGCATATGCTGCTACACTAAGACGAATCCTGTTTCTGATTTCAGGATTAACGCCCATTAGTTCCAGCCTTCGTAAGACTCATACTCATTCTGTTCACGAAGACGATCACCATAGTGCTCATCCAAATACTTAGGAGCATCGGTGTAAGCGTTGATATTATCGCCTTCTGAAAACTTATCCATGAAGGATGTTTCAGTTTTACGAACCTTTTGATTACGCTGAAGCTTTTTATTGAACTTAGCGTGGATCTTACGGATAACTTCGAGGCGTTGCTCGGTGGTCATATCCTTAGTGATTGCGAATTTTTTCATATTTTTTCTCCTCATTTTTAATTTTATAGATATATTCTACCACAGTTTTACACCATTGTAAAGGAAAAAATGCATTTTTTTTTCCTTTAAAAACAATGGCTTACGTTTTTTTTCTAAAAAAAGTAAATAAAACCTGCGAGGAGGATAAAGAGAACCCATACCCTCATCATCGCAATGACTGATAGAACCCACAGCACTACAATGGAAAAGAGGAGAAAGAGGAGCAGTGCTGCGGGTTCAACTGCTATGATCATATTGATCAATTCCGAAATTCTATCCATGATTATCCCCAATCCTTACGATCTTCTTCATTGTTATAGCCGTATGTATACTCAACGATTTCAGCCGGAGTCATACTGGCAAGTTCAATTCGGTCACCTTTACCGGTGCCATTCGGATAAAAATGTGGATCGTAATCGCGACCGTAGTATCGGTCAGCGGAGCCACGATCCTGTGGTGAACCATGTTTAGGTAAACCATCAGTAATTATATTCGCATCAGACGAATCAACAAACAGATCATATTGCATTTCAAATTCTCCTCTTTAATTCAGTGGTGGGGCGGAAGTCAAGACATCTATCCTCCTCGACCGGTTGGTCCGCCCCATGAGGAGGATAGGGTACTATCTACTTGGCGGATGGTGGTTCCCTGAGTCGTACCTGACTTGTAAACCCCGATTCCCTTCTGCTTCTGAGACTTATGTATCTTTCAACTGCTCAACTTCTCCATCAGGAACCTTATCCGTTACCTTCGCTATGTCATTTGATTTCCTTCCTTTTCCATTTTATAGATATATTATACACCATTTTTCTGGAAAAGTAAACAAAAAAATGCACCAAAAAATGGTGCATTTTCAATAGGTTACGTTTTTTTTTATTTTTTTTTTAAAATCTACCTAAGAACTGTGCAATTCGATGTACAAACGGTAGAAGAGTTGCAGCCATAAACAGGTTGACACCTGTATGAGCCATAGCTATTCGAAGCGTATCACCTTTAGGCATACCATCAGACACTAAAAGACCGGCTAACCAAATGGTGCCGGTTGTTCCAATGTTTGCTCCAAGTACCGCAGCGATTGCTGCCGGCAGAGGAACCGCTCCAGATGCTACCAATGCAATAATTGCTGTAGTTGATAGAGAAGATGACTGCCAAAGCAGTGTCATGACAATACCGCCAATAAACATGTAGAATATATTGCCAGTAAACCAGGCCAAATGATCCATGTTACCCATAGATTTCATTCCACCTGAGAAAGTTTTAAGACCGATGTAAAAGATAACCAGTCCTACAATTGCCGTGATTACGGGGTTTCCTAGATCCATTTTCTTTACCTTTCTCCAGAGGGGTTCTTCCATTACAATCTCCTTTAGTTAGGTACGATTGCGTCAATACCTTCGACGTATTCCATCATGCCAGCAAGTGCACCGTCATCAAGATCACCAAACGGTTTAAACTTACCACTTAGAATATCTGCTTCAAGGATTTTCATTTTTTGACGTAGTGCCAATGGCATATTGGTATAGTCTGCCATTTGAACCATTCCGGTATCCATACCGCCCCAGGTGCTACTTTCAGTCCAAGTGCCATTCATGGCTGCTCTGACTCTGGAGATATAATACGAATCCCAAACGTCTAGGATAGCTGTAAGCTGAGCTTTTGGTGCAAACTTAATCTGATCACTAGCCTGGCCAAATCCTACAACACCCATCTTTTCAGCAGTTTGAAGTGGTGCTGGAGAATCAGTATGCTGTGTGATAATATCAGCGCCTTCACTAATTAGTACCTTTGCCGCATCTGCTTCTTTGCTTGGATCGTACCAAGTGTTCACCCACACGATATCGACATCAAAGTCTGGATTTACCGAAGTAGCACCAAGATAGAAAGAATTGATTCCACGAATAACTTCTGGAATCGGGAAGGATGCGATATAACCTGCCTTACCTGCCTTTGACATGGTGCCAGCAATTACACCTTGAATATATCTGCCTTCATAAAATCTACTTGAGTAGACCGACATATTAGGTGCTGTCTTATATCCAGTAGCGTGTTCAAAGTATACGTCTGGAAACTCTTTTGCAACTTTAAGCATTTGCTCCATGTAACCAAATGATGTTGCAAAGATAACATCAACACCTTCTTGTGCCATTTGTCGAATGACTCTTTCGGCGTCTGGACCATATTTTACGTTTTCAACGTATACGGTTTTGACCATATCGCCGAATTCTTCTTCAATTGCTAGTCTGCCTTTATCGTGCATGTATGTCCAACCATGATCGCCGATCGGACCAACATAAACGAATCCAACAGTAATATGTGGATTAGCTACACTAGAAGTAGCAAATCCGAGAGTGGAAAGCAGGAATGCACCTGCAATCATTAGTTTGCGGATCATTTATTTCTCCAATGTTTATGTTAGGTTTATTTTTTAAATGAAAGAGTGTGTTGTCTTCCATTGTAAGTGAATGTGATAGTGCTATGAGAATAGACTCTTTGTCTTTGCTCATTATATCTGGTTTCAGTTCTACAAACTGGACCAGAATTCTTATTGTTCTCGTTATTTAAGATTCCACCAATGAATGCGCCCATAGCGCCTCCACCGTTTTCACCTGGAATATTATTACCAATGGCTCCACCAATAATCGCACCTTCGAGGAAGTTCTGCAATTCAGACTTTCCGTTTCCTCCACCGTGAGAGCAGACTTCAACACTGTAAGGTTGTTGTACGATTACGTCTTTATAGTGGTCATTGATATTATTAGCTTGGGCTCCGGCACTACTTGCCGCGATCAAGACCAAGCTGCTTGCGAAGATTGTAGTTTTCATCTGCTAACTCCTTTACTCTCATTTGCAGTGTATGTATTTCACCTTGTTGATCGGCAATGTTTCTGCGTAGCAAACTAATTTGGCCGTCCTTGCCGACTACCTCTTTACGATATAACTCAAGCTCAGTCATTTCGTGATTTTCTTTAGGCTTTATATTTAGTGGGATTCCGAATGTTGTTTCCATTTGTCAAACATCTCCTCTTGTAAATGGTATGCTTCTATTTCGCAAGGTCTTTCCAAGTATGGAGTGCTTTCATCAAAGCCGCCTTGCCCCCTTTCGTACTGACGTACATGTACCATTTCATGAAATACTGCGGTGACAAGATCATCAATATCTAAATTCTTTTGTAATTCAATTGTATGCATTCCTCGATCAATAAACTCGTGCAATCCATCAACGTCACCTTCTAAGTTTTCTAAATAAAACTCTACATCTAGGTTTTTCTTCCTAGGCATTAATTCTTCGACCGCAAACCAGAAAGCATCTTCAATAGTAGCTCTCTCAGACTTGCGACCACCGTTTGTAACGCAGTAGATCATATGATACCCTTTTCTTTATTTAGTATTATTATACCATAATGAAAGTAAAAAGTAAACCGTTTTATGCTTCTGAAACTTCCATAATTGGAAGTCCGTCTTTATCGTACTTTGTAGTATCTATTTCAGATTCTGGCCTATACACACGACAGGTTACATTATCACTACGCTTTACCTTAAATTTATCATGTGTGTGGTGAAGTACGAACTGAACGTTTTCAAACTCTTTCCACATTTCCGTCCAGATAGGCCGCCAGAATGTTGCAAGTCTATTGTTATTAATATTGCCTCTATCTGAATCCAGTACAAGATCAGAAAAACTTCTCATATTAAAATCAAAAATAGAATCGAATCCATACATATGCACTTCATCAGGTTTGAATTTTGTACATGCATAGTGTGTAGCTACATGTCCACAATTAAAATTAGTATAGCCTTGTCCTAAGTCACCATTTGGAATAGCGTATTTTGGAAGAGTCGTATAGAACTCTTTGACTTGGTGAGCTACCTTCATATACCATTCGGGGTGATCGCTCATCCACTTCTTTGGTCTATATCCACATACCCACTGACCATCAACAATAACGCTACCTTTCATCATGGCATTCATAAATTTAAAATCGACCATGACAGTACACCATTTTTCTTCAATAGGAAACGGTGTTTGATTACACGCAATCTTCAAACCTTTTCTCGGTTCTCTCATATACAAACTTGCGTTATCACCATTGCCAATAATATGAACAACTCTAGGCATCCATCATACTCCTAATTCTATCCTTGCCTTTCTTTCCTGTCCAATGAATAATCTTTGCATTTTTAGCAGGCTGTTCATCATTTTCAATCTGTAATCTGAGCCAGTTGTATTCATTCGGTAGTGGTTCTATATATGTCAATCTTCCGATAGGATCGAGCATGGCCTGTAGAGTTTCCTGATCACCTACATCTGGATTTTCTTGAATCTGCTTTGCCCATTGATATAGGATATTTGGTTTGTCTATAAACCCTACAACACCAGAATTGTACCAGCTTCCGCCCCGTCTCTTACTCCACGGTTTATCCTCAACCATACCAAGCTTACCCGGCTTAAGCATATTGAAGAGAGGAGAGAGATCACCTAAGATTTGACAGTCAGTATCCACCCACACAGTCTTTTTAGTCGGCGCATAGATCATGGCCTTCGGCTTTTTAAACCAGCCAAGTTCATTGATATTTGTCAGATTAATTACAGCGTGTACATTATCTCTTACATAGTCGAGATCACGTACACCAAAGTCTGCAAAGATAAGAGGTGAATCGTTATATGCTTTGTAGTTTTCAAAGAACCAAGGTAGCATCCATTCCGTTGCAGTATCGCAACCAGTTAGAAATGCTTGATCATATAATTTGGTAGTCGTCATTATAATTGTGTTTCGCTAAACATCCTGTTTCATTTTGAATAGTAGTAAAAGAATCCTTTGCTTCAATAGGCCAAGGATAGCATTCCTTTAATACATCCGGGAATCTACTATTATGTATAAACACGTCCGTAGGCCCTGCATCAACATGAGCTCTGTTCAAAAGAAGCTCTGCTCCAAACGGTGTAATCATGTAACCGTGTGCACCAGGAAAATATTCTTTTGAAACCAAACGACCTTCACCTAAGAAATTTGGTGTCTTAAAGTTACCATACGAAGGTTTCCCTAGATTTACAATATGTCCGTGAATTGTATTAGGCAGTGAATTTACAAAGACTGCATCATGTTCTAGAATCAGGTATGCATTCTTACCTTCTGCGCATTGTTTCCACAGGTTATGATGAGATGCAAATGCACATCTTACTGGATCAATCCGTGAATACTTTTCATAGAAATGTTGTTGTGGTAGATTATTCTCAGCAAAGTGTGTATCAATATTCAAAGTGTCTGGAGTATATCCTGGCACCATAGTTACATGCACACCATGCCTTTCACCAGATCTAACACAGCGTTCTGCCATGTCATCTGCTTTTCCTTTAACGTATATGCAATAAGCTTCTAATTTCATTTTGTTGTTGTACTCGCAATTCCTTGTACACCTGTCCAATAGTGTCTGGTTTGGCCAAGTTTAGATACAAGCTGTCTACACATTATTGCATCATTAGGCCAACACCCGTGTTCTTTTGTCAGGTCTATCATTGTTTGAGCTCCTTCGGGCTTCATATAATAACTTGAGTTGCCGGCGATACCTTGCGGTATTTGGTAGTCATCAATCAGAGGAGCCTTAACGATTTCACCTTCTGATTCCTGTACAACTCTATCATATGCATTTGCCATACGAGTAGCACCGGCCGGACTGTTCAATCCTATAATATTATACCACGATTTTTCAAATTTGTCAAGGGGTAAATTTTCTTTTGAATCGAAATAAATGGCGTCATGCTCGTGAATAATAACAGGCTCATCATATTTTACACATCTCAACCACAACATGTAGTGAGATATAAAACACCCCATCCTCTTCTTTGGATCTGCTGTAGCATAAGCGTTGTGGATCAAACCACTCTTAAAATCAAATTCTGTTCCAGTCCAAGGATAGGTCCATTTTAATTTATACTTCTTCATAAGACGGTCCACTTGATCCGGTGTAATTGCATCGAATATGTGGCCTTGGATACTATTAGGCATGGAATCTATCAGGCGAGCCGCGGCTCTTTCTGAAGACGTATTGCCTTTTAATGTTATTACGTTGGCGTTAATCATACAAACCCTGTGTACCTGTCTCTGTGATTATTAATCTCATTGTTAATATCCGACTTAACGAACACCATATCCATTTGATTAACTACTGCACATCTCATTGCGATATGTTCTATTCCTGTAGGGATAAATCCTACGCTATACATTGCATCAATATACTCATTAAACTTTGGTGCACCTTCGTTGTATCTCATTATAGGAACTTCAAGCAAAGCAAGTTTAGCATTCTTAAATGCTTTAGATCCACCATTAATAATATCTACCTCTGCACCTTGAGTGTCCATTTTAATTACATCTGGTAGTGGAAGACTTTCGTCATCCATTACAGTATTCAAAGTCTTTGTCTTTAGCACCTGATACCTTGTATCGTCATAGTGGTTTGTCAATTCCTTATAATAACTATCGCCAGTGTTTTCCTTGTTATGAGTTACACTATAAAACTTTACTGTCTTATTATCTTTATCTGACAATACTTGATGAATATACCTATCACCCGGTGTCAAGGGATATTCACATTTATTATTTGGATTGGCTTCAAACATAATAAATTTACAATTGAAAGTATTTTTCCAAGTGTTCATCCATCTGCCATCATTAGCACCAATATCATAAACAGTATTGAGTCTGTGGCCATGATTCTGAAGTTCTTTAGTTACAACTCCGAATCTTCTATCCATATCCTTAGGCATCTTCGATGATTCCTTTTTCCACGAGATCGAGATAGTTTTGATCACGCCCTTTAGGTTTATGCCTGACATGGATCATGTTTGCGCTTTCAGGATTAGGTAAGTAACTACTATAATCCCAGCTTTCATCTAAATATTTATCTAATTTGAATTTTGCTTTTACACATAGAACATGGAATATCCCTTCGTCAACATAAGGACGAGGACTAATATGTTCGAATACTTTTCTCATAGCAGGATTGATTTGTTTTCTCATGAGTTGTCTAAACTCACGAGGCATAACGTATATAGCACCAGACCACATAGGATATTCGGGATTGCCGAGGCGTGGAAACTCTTGAATAAATGCAGGAAGCTGTCTATCTCTGTGTACTTCGTCAAATGGTGCAATACCTTTCTCTTCAAACA
>MDTD01057652.1_pt1 | contig 11310 bp, 13 predicted proteins | sample 811221 | NCBI WGS metagenome assembly MDTD01 (sample SAMN05326646, study PRJNA326480) | marine metagenome | isolation source: seawater | place: Pacific Ocean: South West | collected 2011
TACAATAATAAATATCCGAATGCTTGGAAAGCTATAGCTTCGGCTGAACCAGGGTGTAATTTATTTCATAAACCAATTAAACTGGATTTCCCAGTTTTAATTATAAAAGGAGAAGAAAGTCATTATTACGTTGAACCATGTAAAATTCTTGAAAAAGAATTACTACAAGCAGGTAACAAAGTGAAACTTGTTAATATTCCAAAAGCTAATCACTTTTTTAGTACGAAAGGTAAAATTGGTAAAGGTGTTGCAGTTAATGGATGTCGGTATGATCCAATAGTTAAAATGCCAGACGGATCATTTCAATTATATAGCGGGGAAAAAATATCTAGAAAAGAGGCAAGAAAAAAATGTTTTACGTCAGAAAGTGGTATAGGAAAAAATAGAAAAAAATTAGATGAGGCAGTCAATTTAACAATTGATTTTTTTATACAAAACTTAAATTAGTTTTTTTTCTTTTAAAACTACCTTTCCCTTTTTTTGGTTTTACAACTCTTTTTCTGTACTTAGTTGTAAATAAATCTTTTGCAATTTTATTTCTTTTTTTCACAAATGATAACCCTCTTTACTATTTACTATAAATTTTTCGTCTGTAAATTTATCGGTAATTTTTTTTCTTAATCTATATATATGTGTTTCTACTGTGTGTGTGTCTGCATCTGACGAATAATTCCAAACAAAGGATAAAATTTTATCTTTCGAAATTGGAGTCTTATTATTGAGGAGCAGCTCAAGAAGCTGGATCTCTTTTTCTGTTAAAATTATGAATTTGCCTAGTTTAGATAACTTTTTTTCATTCTTATTTAATAAATAACTCTTAATTCTAATTGAAGAATTTTTATTAAACTTTTTCTTAGCAGATGTGTTCTCAACAATTGCGTTAATTTCTTTTAAAGTAGCTGGTAATTCCAAATTTTGATCAAAATTATCTATGAGATCTTTCTTTTTTCCTACACATATTTTAATTAAATTCTTGTTCTCAATATATTTTTTTTGATTTTTATTTAATAAAGCATCCGTATGAAATAAAATAACATTCGGATTTGTTTTTACATTATTCGATAAAGGATTAAACTTTAAAAAAGATTTCAATTCATTTAAAGTTGAAACAAATGAAGATGGGCCTAAAATTAAAACATTTAGCTTATGCATATAATAATTAATAAAAAATACTTAACTTTTAATAATTATAAAGCAAAATGCGCAATAGGTAAAAGGGGAATTGCTTATAAGAAAAAGGAAGGTGACTTAATAACACCAAAAGGAATATTTAAAATAAGATACATATTATATAGGAAAGATAGAGTAAAAAAAATTCAGACCAAAATTAAAAAAATTGCTATCAAAAAGGATATGGGGTGGTGTGATGATCCAAGATCTAAAGATTACAATAAACTTATTAAATTACCCTATGCATACAATTTTGAAAAACTTTTCAGAAAAGAAAATAATTACGATATTATTTTAATTTTAAATTATAATATGAGCCCAGTAATAAAAAATAAAGGTAGTGCAATATTTATACATGTAGCTAAAAAAAATTATAAAAAAACTGAGGGATGTATAGCACTAAAGAAAATACACCTTTTAAAGATTTTAAAGAAAATAAATAAAAATACCAAAGTTAAGATCGAGGACCAAAAATAGAACTTCCTACTCTTATAAATGTTGATCCGTGTTTTATTGCCTCAATGTAATCTGCAGACATACCCATGCTCATATTATCAAGGGCTAAAGATTTATTTAATTCATTTAATAATTTAAAATATTTTTTAACATCTTGATCAATGGGAGGGATTACCATCAAACCTATAACTTTCAAATTAATTTCTTTTACACAATAGTTGTAAAAAGGATCCAGTTCATTTACAGGAATACCAGACTTTTGAATTTCATTACCAATATTAACTTGAATAAAATACTGCAATTTTTTGTTAAAATTTATTTGATACTTTGAAAGAGCATCGGCTAGTTTCTGGCTGTCAAGGGAATGAATATAATCAAATATTTTAACAGCGTCTTTTGCCTTATTGGTTTGCAACTTGCCAATCATATGCAGTCTTAAATTTTGGTTTTTTTTTTTTTGATCTGTCCATTTTGCTTTAGCCTCTTGTACTTTGTTTTCACCAAAGTGATTATGACCATAATCAATCAATGGTTTTATATGATTTAAATCAAAGGTCTTACTTACAGCTATGATATTTACAGGTTTAACAGGTCTTAAAGATGTAATTTCTAATTGTACTTTTTTAAATCTTTCAACTATCGTGTTCATAATGTTTGCTTTTAAAAAGAAATATTTTTTAATTATTGAGAGTATCAAAGATTTGAAATTAAAAAATATTAAAAAAACCAATAAATTAATAATTATTTATAGAAGAACTGATAAAAAAATTGAGAATATCAATGAACTTGAAAAATTTAGAAAAAATTGTCGTCTTAAAAGTTTTAAGTTTTTTGTAGCAAATAATCTTAAACTGGCAGTTTATCTAAAGGCTGATGGACTTTATATTTCAGCACATAATAGAAGTTATCGATATCTTTACTTAAAAAATTTAAATTACTCTTTAATTGGATCAGCCCATTGTACTGAAGAAATTCATTTAAAAAAAAAACAAGGTTGTGAGCAAATTCTTATGTCAAGACTATTTAAGGTTAATTATGATAGCAACAAATCTTTTTTAGGAGTTGTTAGATTTAATAATTATTCAAAAATGTCAAAAAATTTAATAGCTTTGGGAGGAATAAAACAATCAAATCTAAATACTTTAAAAAATTTAGTTTGCGAAGGTATAGCTATTATGACAGAAATAAAAAAAAAGCCGGCTATTTCTAGCCGGCTTTTCTAATCTTTTGAGTTCTAACGTAATTAGAATGCTACTGAGATACCGATTGTTCTAGTATCGTCTTTAGCATTTAAAACCATGTTAGCATTGTCAGTTGATGCATCTTGGAAACCAATTGTCATTCCACCAACAGTGTAACCTACGTTGATCGCTTTCGTATCTTGTGTGTAGCTTGAGTCAGCGTCGATATTGTGCTGTTCTTGCTCCATTGAGTTATACGAAATTGAAAGAGCATCGTTAATTGCGTAAGCAATACCGATTGACTCGATCTTGTAGAAATCAGCGTCAGTTAAAGCAACTGTTTGACCTTCATCAACTAATTCTCTTTGGTAACCAAACTTAAAGTTTCCATAAGAACCAGTTAAAGCCAATACAGCTTCATGTCTGTCTGATGTATTAGCAACTGTTGCCATTTCTTCTTCAGCATATCCAGCTGTTAATTTGAAACCATCTAAGTATCCACCAACTACTGGTAAATCACCTAAATTGTTTACTACTACGATCTCTGTACCTGAACCTTTCATGCCTGTGTCTGCAGATGCAGCATTATCAGCATTTTTTGTTCCGTCAGCTTTTGGAATGTATTGTGTTTTTACTGTTCCTAAGAATGGTACATCAAATTTAAGACCAATTCCCATTTCACCAGCTAATCCACCTACATCTTTGTAAGTACCTGATCCTGAACCGTTTGCTTCTTCATAAGCCGTTGGCGTTATGTCATCGATAGCATCTAGTTCTGATCCATCTGAACCTACGTAAATGTCAACTAAACCTGCAACTCCTCCAAAAGTAATTTTAGAGTTACCGTATGATAAGTTGTCATCAGTATCTTGCATTACTGAAACTGTAATACCGTTATCCAACTCAGTTGAACCTGAGAATTTTAATTCTCTGTCCATACCTAGTGGGTTACCAGTAGTTTCATTAACTTCTGATTGGTAAGTTACTTCCATGCTACCTGTTACTGATAGTTCACCTGCATTTGCAGTTGAAACTGAAAACAAGAAAGCTAAAGCAACTAATATTTTAGTTATTTTCATTATTTTTCCTTTGTTTATATTTAATTAAAAATAATGATTAATTTTTATTATAATCCTCTTGCCAAATGTTAAAAAAGTCCCCCAAATCTCTTTATTTTTGGGGAAAGTTGTATTTTTGCAACACTTAAAAAGGTACAGAAAATCAGTATTTTAAGCTATAAATTTTTATTCATGAACTTTTTTATTAAAAATTATTCAAAAGTTAAGATATTTAGCTCTTATTTCCTAATTTTTCTGTTTTTGGTAACTAGCTCTTGCTCAGTTCCAAAATTCGCTCAACCAAAAAAAGTTGACCCAAGCATTCCCGTTGATGCCAAACAAAGAGCAAGGAAAAATATTGAGGAAGGTAGAGGAGTAAGTTTAAAGGGTGCCTTTGGTGGGAGGAAAGGAACTAATTACGAGTTTAGCACCTCAAATCCATTATGGAGAGCTTCTTTAGAAATAATTGATTTTATGCCATTAACAACAGTAGATTACTCAGGCGGAATTATCATTACTGACTGGTACAACGACTCTAACAATGCAAATGATTCTATCAAAATAACTGTGAGATTTTTATCAACTGAAATACAATCAAATAGTATTAAAGTAATTGTCCACAATAAAAAATGTAAAACAAATGAAGTTTGTTCTATTAATGAAATTGACTCTAACATAAAATTTGAGTTACAGAGATCAATACTAGCAAAAGCTGCAACATTAGAACTTGAGTCTAAAAAATCTAAAAAATAAATTTTTGATTACAAATGGAAAGATACAATTTTCATAAGATTGAAAAAAAATGGCGTCAGAAAAAATCTGCTATTTCAGTAATAAATAAAGATTCTAAAAAAAAATATTATTGTTTAGAAATGTTTCCCTATCCATCAGGCAAAATACATATGGGACATGTACGAAATTATACGATTGGTGACGTAATAGCTAGGTATAAATACTTAAACGGATATAATGTTCTTCATCCAATGGGATGGGACTCTTTTGGATTGCCTGCCGAAAATGCTTCAAAGCAGAATAATCTGCATCCAAAAAAATGGACTAACAAAAATATTTCAGTAATGAAAGAACAACTAAAACAATTAGGTCTTTCAATAGATTGGGAAAGAGAAATTTCTACATGTGATAAGGAATACTACAAACACCAACAATCCTTATTTATTGATTTTTATAATAAAGGTTTGGTTTCAAGAAAAGAAACGTATGTTAATTGGGATCCGGTGGAAAATACTGTACTAGCAAATGAGCAAGTAATAAATGGAAAAGGTTGGAGATCTAACGCTGTAGTTCAAAGAAAAAAATTATCTCAATGGTTCTTTAATATTACAAAATTTTCAAATGAACTTCTTAGTGACCTAGAAATTTTAGAGGGATGGCCTGAAAAAGTTAAATTAATGCAAAAAAATTGGATAGGAAAATCTTATGGATGCGAAATCAACTTTCAAATTAATAATGAAAAATCACAAATAAATGTTTTTACGACACGACCAGATACCCTATTTGGGGCCAGTTTTGTTGCATTATCTGTAGATCATAAATTGAGTAAAAAGTTTGAGAATGACAAGGATTTTATTGAATTTAAAGAAGAGTGTAATAAAAGTGGGACTACTGAAGAAGCTTTAGCTAATGCAGATAAGTTGGGTTTTAAAACTAGTATCAAAGTTAACCATCCTTTTATAGAAAATAAAACGCTACCCGTTTATTTTGCAAACTTTGTATTAATGGACTACGGCAGTGGTGCGATATTTGGTTGCCCAGCTCATGATCAACGAGATTTTGATTTTGCAAAAAAATATAAGTTGGAAATAATTCAAGTAGTGGCTAATAAAAACCAAAAAAAAAATTTAGAAGAAGCTTTTACTGGCGATGGAAAATTAATAAACTCCTCATTTCTTAATGATTTAGATATCGAGTCAGCTAAAGAAAAGATAATAGATAAGATTGAAAAAAATAATCTTGGTAAAAGAAAAACTTTGTATCGTCTTAAAGACTGGGGAATTTCAAGACAAAGATACTGGGGTTGTCCCATACCTATGCTTTATCTTGAAGACGGATCTGTAGTCCCAGTTGATAAAAATGAATTACCTGTAGCTTTGCCTGAAGACGTTGACGTAAAATCTATGGGTAACCCTTTAGATAATCATCCAAGTTGGAAACATACAATTCATAAATCTACAGGAAAAAAAGCTATAAGAGAAACAGATACATTAGATACCTTTGTTGACTCATCATGGTATTTTTTGAGATTTTGCGCTCCCAAAAATACTAAAACTCCTTTAGACGAAAAACAGATAAAATATTGGATGCCTGTAGATCAATATATTGGTGGTGTAGAACATGCTATATTACACTTGCTTTACTCTAGATTTTTTACAAAAGGCATCAATCTTTGTAACAAAAATATAAATTTGAACGAACCGTTTAAAAATTTATTTACCCAGGGTATGGTTTGTCATAAATCTTTTAAAGATCAGAATGGTAATTGGTTATATCCTAATGAGGTTGAAAATATCGACTCCAATAAATTTATAAAAAAGTCGGATAAAAGCAAAGTAATTGTTGGACCTCCAGAGTCAATGTCAAAATCAAAAAAAAATACAGTTGATCCTGAAGAGATGATTGGCCTATATGGCGCTGATGCGGTTAGATGGTTTATATTATCAGACAGTCCGCCAGAAAAGGATGTCCAGTGGTCTGACGTGGGTGTTTCATCAGCGAATAAATTTTTACAAAAAATTTGGAATTTAAATATCTCAATTTTAAATAAAAAAGTAAAAAGTGAAGATGAGACCGAAGTAGAAAAATTTAAGTCAAACGTAAATATTTTCTTAAGTAAAATTGACGTTGCAATAAATAATTTTAGATTTAATGTTGCAATCGCTCATTTTTACGAATTTTACAATTTTTTCAAAGAGTCTTTAGATACAAAAATTGGTACGTCAGTACTTAAAGAAGGTATAGTGGACTTTATGAAATCAATGATACCATTCACTCCACACTTGGCACATGAATGCTTAGAATTATATAATTGCGAATCTGTTAATAACTGGCCAACTATTAAAAAAAATATGTATGAAGAAGTTAAATTTGCAGTGCAAATTAATGGTAAAACAAGAGATATTATTACTATTAAAAAAAACACAGAAGAGAAAGAAGTCGACGATTTTATTAAAAAGAATTCAAAAGCAAAGAAATATTTTAATGAAGGAAAAATTATCAAAACTATTTTTGTTAAAAATAAAATTATTAATTACATAATGGCTAAATAATGAAAAAAAATTTAATTAAAACCCTATTAATAGCTTATGTTTTCCTAGTGGGATGTGGATTTAAAGCAATTAATCAATCAGAAATGATTAGTTTTGATATCGCAGAAATTGAAACTTTAGGTAATAAAATAATAAATTTTAAGTTAAAAAATAAACTTCAGGTTCGTTCTAAGGAGAGTGATAAGCAGCTGATAAAAATTTCTCTAAATACTTCGAAGTTGAAAAAAATTAAAGAGAAAAATATTCAAAATCAAATTACAAAATATGATATAAATATCGCTGTAACTGTTGGAGCTAGGTTGATTAATGAAAGAGACGAAATAAAATTTTCAGTTTCCGAGTTCGGAAGCTATAATGTAAACAACCAACATTCACTTACATTAAGAAATGAGAAAAAATTAGTCGATTTGCTTGTCGATAGTTTAGCTAAAAAAATTTTATATCAACTAAGAATAAGTCTCGATGATTTATAAAAGTTATCTAGTAGAAAATAATATTAACATAATTAAAGAAAATTTGGTTTTATTTTATGGTGAAAACTCTGGACTTCAGGATGATTTCAAGAAACTTCTTAAAATTCAAAATAAAAATAGTAAAGTTTTGATTTATGATCAAGACGATATACTAAAAAATAAGAATGAAATATTTAATGAATTGTTAAATTTTTCATTATTTGAGGATAGAAAAACTTATTTCATAAATCAAACAAATGACAAGATCATTGATTTTGTTGAGGAGCTTAAAAATAGTATCCAACAACAAACAATTTATTTTTTTTCAGACGTATTAGATAAAAAATCGAAAATAAGAAGCTATTTTGAAAAAGAGAAAGGCTGTGCAATAGTACCTTGCTACGAGGACAATGAAATTGGAATTAAGAAAATTATTAGTGAAAGATTAAAAGGATTTAAAGGTTTATCCCAATCAAATATAAACCTGATCGTAGAAAATACTAATTTAGACAGAGTAAAACTTAATAATGAAATACAAAAAATAAAAACTTTTTTTAAAGATAAAATAATCGATGATAGCAGATTAGAAATGCTACTTGATCTAAAAGTTAATGATGATTTTACGAAATTAAGAGATGCGGCTCTTTTAGGTGATAAAACAAAAACAAATAAACTACTAAGTGACACAATAATTGATCCTGATAAAAACGTATATTATATAGCAACTTTCAACCAAAGATTAGACAAGCTAAGGGAATTGAATAATATGAGTGATAAACAAAATATTGAAGCAAAGATAAATTCACTTAAACCACCAGTATTTTGGAAAGACAAACCTTGTCTTACTTTACAAGCTAAGAAATGGAGCAAAGAAAATTTAGATTTAGCTCAATATAAGACTTACGAACTAGAAATCAGAGCAAAATCTGACTCGGCTATTGTTAAAAGTGTTTTAATAAAAAAACTTTTAGTTGAAGTATGTGAAATAGCTAATTCTTAGTTAATATATCAGATAAAAATTGAAATTGGCCTAAATCTTTATATTGAATGGTAATTTTACCAGAATTATTCTTTTTATTAATAATATTTACTCTTAAACCAAGAATTTTCTCTATACGTTCTTGTGTCTTTAGAATATTTGCATCAACTTTTTTCTCTTTGGAACTACTTTTGGTATTTCTAGTAATATATTCAACTTTTCTTGCGCTATAATTTTTGGATACAATTTCTTCAGCAATTGAAGAAGCGTTAGCCAGTCCAATTAAAGGTCTTGCCTGCCCAGAAGTAAGACTTCCCTCCTCTAGCATTGCTACTACATCTTTAGGTAATGATAATAACCTTAATGTATTACTAATGTGACTTCTGCTTTTTGACATTAATCTTGAGATACTTTCATGATCATATTTAAATTCCTCGTTTAATCTTTTATAGCCCCTTGCTTCTTCAATAGGATTTAGATCGTCTCTTTGAATATTTTCTACAATCGCAACTTCCAGAGACTCAACATCACTCAAATCTAAGATTGTCACTGGCACTTCATGTAAACCTGCTCTCTGAGCAGCAATCCATCTTCTTTCTCCTGCTACTATTTCAAATTTACCATCATCAGATTTACTAGGTCTTACTGCTATAGGCTGAATAATCCCATTTTTTCTTATAGAATTGGCTAATTCCTCTATTTTTTCATCTTTAAAATTTTGCCTAGGCTGATACGGATTTCTTGATAAATCTGCGATTAATACCGAGTTGATTTGGTTCTTTACTTGGGTTTTTTCTTTAGGAGAGGAATCTCCAAACAAAGCGGATAAACCTCTACCTAAACCCTTTTTTTTTCCTGTATTCATGCAACTCCTTCAATTCGATTCTTTTTTAAAAATTCTTCCGCAAGTTTAAAATAGGATTTACTTCCAATACAATTCTTATCATACACTACACAAGGCAAGCCATGTGATGGTGCCTCTGATAAACGAACATTTCGTTGAATTACAGTCTGATAAACCTTTTCTTTAAAATAATTACGAGCTTCTTTATCAACCTCAGAAGAAAGTTTATTTCGTTTATCAAACATCGTTAATAGAATACCCCTTATTTTTAAATTACGATTTAAATTTTCCTTTATACGATCAATCGTTTTGACAAGTTGGGTAATCCCCTCTAGAGCAAAAAATTCAGTTTGAAGTGGAACTAACAGTTCATCGGAGGCAACTAATGCCATTATAGTTAGTAAACTTAAAGACGGAGGACAGTCTATAAAAATATTATCGTATTTTTTTAACAATCCATCCTTTTTAAAATTCAGAATTTCTTTCAATACGAATGCTCTGTTTGAGTCGTTAGCAGTTTCAACTTCGAGACCAGAAAGATTTACATGCGAACCTATTAGATCTAAGTTTTCAATATCAGTTCTTTGAATTATATTTTCAATATTCCTTTTTTTTATCAAAAGGTTGTAAACATTATTATCTTCATCATTATTGTTTTTACCTAGCCCAGTTGTTGCATTTCCTTGTGGATCTAAATCAATGACTAAATTATTTTGACCCATAATGGACAGTGAAGCAGCTAAGTTTATTACTGTAGTCGTTTTTCCAACTCCGCCTTTTTGGTTTATGATCGCTAGTATTGTTGGTGATGACATTTACTTTTTAATCTCCATTAAAATTATTTTTGAATCTTTATTTGTCATGCTGCTCTCTAATTTATAAGCGTATTTTTTGGTTTTGAAAGAATTTTTTATTTCTTTCTGTGCATTTTGACCTTTTAGAATCATTAATTTATGTGGCTTTTTAGCAATTTCACGTGAAACTTGTATTACCCGGTCCAATTTTTTGAAAGCTCGACATATTATAATGTCAGAATCTAGAACCTCATCTCTTACATCTCCTAAAACATCAGCATTAAGGCTTAATTCCTTAATTACTTTTATAAGAAATTTTCGTTTTACAGGTGATTTTTCGTATAATTTCACGTGAAAATCCTTATTTTTATTGAATATTTCTACTACAAGGCCTGGGAATCCTGCTCCAGTACCAAGATCAGCTAATGATTTGAGATTAAAATCAATAAACTTAACCAATTGAGCTGAGTCAAGTATATGCCTTAACCAAATTTGACTTTCTGTACTTTTAGCAATTAAATTATAATTTTTATTTTCCTGTAAAACTAGATTTGTGAACTTTTTCAGCTTATCAATTGAATGATCGCTAAAATTAAGACTGTTTTTGAGAATATTTATAACTTCAAGCTGCTGCATTAAGCAGTGGCTTTATATCTGAGTTTTTTAATGTGTGAAAGAAGAATAATTATTGCTGCGGGCGTAACACCATCAATACGAATGGCTTGACCTAAAGTTTTAGGCTTCACTTGAAGCAGTTTGCTCTTAATCTCGTTGGATAAGCCGCTTAACTTTTCATAATCCATATCCTCAGGTATAACAACTGACTCGTCTTTTTTAAAAGACTCTATATCTCTGTCTTGTCTTTCTAGATAACCCATGTAATGAGCGTCTGTTACAACTTGTTTTTCTATAGACCTTGGAAAACTAGGAATATCAGGAAATGCCTGCCTTATTTTTGCCATATTTACTTTCCGTTGCCCCATAATTTCTAAACAAGATCTTTTGACTCCATCCATAGCAATTTTAATTTCAAATTTCTTAGCTTGATTAGGAGTTAAATAGTTATTTTTTAAAATTGTATTAAGAGCTAAA
>MDTD01119599.1_pt1 | contig 11310 bp, 13 predicted proteins | sample 811221 | NCBI WGS metagenome assembly MDTD01 (sample SAMN05326646, study PRJNA326480) | marine metagenome | isolation source: seawater | place: Pacific Ocean: South West | collected 2011
ATATGGAATTGTTTCAATCAATAATGGATTGCCAACAATACCCGAAGTACCATTTGGTGGTGTAAAAGAATCGGGAATGGGAAGAGAAGGTTCAAGATATGGATTAGATGATTATTTAATTATAAAATATATTTCAATGGGTGGAATCTAAGAAAGCCAAGCAGCGCCTCTAACACCACTGGAATCACCGTGAATATTTTTTACTACTTTTGTATGGAAAGTATCGGTGAATACATATTTTTTTAGTGATGCATCAATTTTCTCATAAATAAAATCAATATTTGACATGCCTCCTCCTAAAACTATTACATCTGGATCTAGAATATTGCAAACTAGTGACAATCCTCTTGCTAAATGATCTATGTATTGTTGAATAGCAAAATGACAGTTGGGATCATTATTTTTAAAACCTTCTAATATTTTATGAGAGTCGTAATCTTTATTAAAACGTAAGTTGAAAGTTGAAGCAAAACCAGGTCCAGAAATATAAGTTTCCATACAACCATTTTTTCCACAATAACAATCTTTTACATATTTTTTTTCATCATCAGATCTATTTGGAAGAGTAACATGACCCCATTCACCACTTATATTATTTCTTCCTTGTAGTACTTTATGATCAATTACTATCCCACCACCTGTACCGGTACCTATAATTACTCCAAATACAACCTTAAATCCTTTGCCTCCACCATCAACTGCTTCAGATAATGCAAAACAATTTGCATCGTTTTCCAAATTAATTTTTCTATTTAAAATTTTTTCTAAATCGTTTTTTAACGGCTTACCATTAAGCCAAATAGAATTTGCGTTTTTAATTAATGCTGAGTCTGCAGATATCGCGCCTGGCATACCAATACCTATAGTTTCAATTTTACCAAATGTGTTTTCAAAATTTTTAACAATTGAGACTATACCATTTATAGTACCATCATAGTTCTTTTCAGTTTTAATTCTTTGACGCTTTATTTCTTTACCATCAGAATCAATCAGAATACCTTCGGTCTTGGTACCACCCAAATCAATTCCAATTTTCATTAAAATTATTTTTTTATAATTTTATGAATATTTGGAATTAAGGCAACTTCCAAAGCAATTTTAAATAATTCACTAGGGATAAATGGAAGTAAACCTGCTGCTATTGCTTTTTGATAGCCAATTATTGATCCAAGATAAATAATACCAAATAAAAAAATAATTATTGAACCAGAAACAAGTGAAACTAATGCTTTAAAATATGTTCTACTAAAACCTAAATTCGCTAAATGACTTATAACAACAGAAGCAAATAACATACCGTAGAGATAACCTGCTGTTGGGCCCGTTAAATAAGCAATACCTCCGCCAGATGCAAAAACTGGTAAACCTACTGCACCTTCAAAAAGATACAAGGTAACAGTTGCAAAGGATAATCTCACACCATATGTCATCCCAATTAAAAAAATTACAAATGTTTGCATTGTCATTGGAACTGGCCAAAAGGGGACTTGAACTTTAGAAGATATAGCCAGTAAAAGTGTTCCAAAAAGAGCTAATATAATGTTTAAAAGATTAGTGTTAATATTTTCAAAACTCTTTAACCTGTTTATTAATATTCTATCATTATTCATAAATGTATCCTTTAATTATATGTAATTAAACTAATTTATATTTAGCTTCAAGCTTATCCCAAAAAACTTTCTCTAGATTTACATTGTTTAGAGTATTAATCTGTTTTATTCCAGTAGGAGAAGTAACATTAACTTCTGTTAAGTAGTCTCCAATAATATCAATTCCTACAAAAAATAGATTATTACTTAATAATTTTGGACCAACTACATTAATAATTTCCTTATCACGGTATACTAAATCAGTTTTATTAGGTATTCCGCCTGCATGAAAATTTGCTTTTATATCGCCATCTTTTGGAATTCGGGCTACAGATCCGCAATATTCTCCATCAATTATTATTAATCTTCTATCACCTTGATCAATTTCTTTAATATATTTTTGGATCATTATTGGTAAATGGAGATATTGTTTTAGAATTGAAGGGTCAAAGTTATTTTTATTAAATCTATGAATACCTATACCGCCATTTCCATAAAGTGGTTTAGTTATAATTTCACCAACATGATCTAAAAAATTTTGAATATCATTTATATTTTTTGATACAATTGTTGGAGGCATAAAATCTTTAAAATTAAATGCGAATAATTTTTCAGTAGCATTTCTTACAGCTGTAGGATTGTTTATAACCTTAGTTGTTTCAGGTAAAAGATCCAAAATGTATGTTGAGGTAATATAATTCATATCAAATGGAGGGTCTTGACGTAGAAAAATAAAATTAAATTCTTTTAAATCTAATGTAATTCTATCTGAAGTATATTTAAAATAATCATTTTGGTCTAAGTTTAATTTTACATATGAGCCAGTTGCTTGAACATTTCCATTATTTATAAACAGGTCATTTGGGTTATAATAAAAAATACTGTAGTTTCTTAATTGCGCTTCGTAGCCTATTAAAAATGAACTATCAAACTCATAGTCTATAGTTTCAATATTATCCATTTGAATAGCTATTTGATTTTTCATTAAAAAATATTTTCAGAGTAAATGTTGTTTATATCCTGATCCCATTCATTATTAAATTTATCAATTAATATATCTGCTGGTGAACGGCCAGAGGTTAAATTACTTTCAAGGTCTTTTAAATAAAATGTCTCGTTATAAGTTTTGTTTCTAGCTAAAATATTTCTAGCATCAAGCCCTTGTTTAGAAATTTCAAAAAGTTTCTGCGCAATATCAAGAATAGTTTCATCTTTAAATTGAGCCTTCAAGCCATGTTTAGGTGCAATTTTGTTAATATAATTTCTGTCATCTTGCGTCCAACTTTCAACTAATTCTTGAGCTTTATGAAAGGAAGTTTCATTATATAGTAATCCAATCCAAAATGCAGGTTGAGAGCATATTAAATCCCATGAGCATGAGTCCATTGATCTAATTTCTAAAAATTGCTTTAAACGAACTTGTGGAAATAAGGTTGATAAATGATTGACCCAGTCATCAATTGTTGGTTCAATATTATGATCATTCTTTAAATTATTCTCAAAAAAGTCTCTAAAAGTATAATTAGTCATATCTATGTATTTATGATCTCTAATTATAAAATACATAGGAATATCCAAAGCATATTCTACGTATTTTTCAAAGCTAAAATCTTTTTTAAAAACAAATGGTAGTAATCCTGTTCTATTTTTATCGGTATGATGCCAGAAATGAGATCTTAAACTTTTGTATTCAGATAATTTTTTATTATTAAATGGTGAGTTGGCAAATATTGCTGTTGCTATTCCTTCAAGATTTAACATCAATCGATATTTATCTTTCATATCATCTTCAGAATAAAAATCTAAATTAACTTGATTTGTGCAAGTTCTTTTCATCATGTGATGTCCAAGAGTGCCAACTTGTGGCATGTAATTTTTCATTATGCTATATCTTTGTTTAGGCATCCATGGAAAGTCATCTAATAATAAACTTGGTTCAACTCCTAATCCTAGTAAAATAAAATCAAATTCAGAGCCAATTTCTTTTAATTCTTTTAAATGCCTTGTAGTTTCAGTGCATGTTTGATGAATATTATTTAATTGTGCTCCTGATAGTTCTATCTGACCTCCGGGTTCAAGAGTAATATTTTCTCCAAATCTTTCTATGGCAATAATTGTTTCTTTTTCATCATCAAACTTGGGTGTCCAACCGTTTTTTACAAACTTTAGTAAAATATCTCTAATTCCATTTTTCATATAATAAGAGACTTGATGAAAATTATTTTTATTTAGAACAAATTTTTCGTGTTCAACACCAATTTTAAGGTTATCTTTATCTTTAATACCTTTGTAAAAATATTCTACTAAGTCGTTTTTTTTTAACATAAGTTTTTATATATATAGTATTAATTATATCAAAAATAAGGTTGCTAAGCCTAAGAAAGATAAAAACCCAAAAACATCTGTTATTGTTGTTAAAATTACGCCTGAAGCTAAGGCAGGATCAATTTTTAATCTGTCTAATGTCAATGGAATAATAGTCCCAGCAAATCCAGCAACAATTAAATTTAAGACCATTGCTAAACCAATAATTATACCTAGCATCAAATCTTGAAACCAATACATTGATACTAATGAAATAATTATTGCAAAAACTACACCGTTAATTCCACCTATGAATGTTTCTTTAGTAATTATTTTTAAGGCATTTGAGGGTGTAAGTTCTTTCACAGCAAGCGCTCTAACTGCAACAGTTAAAGTCTGTGTGCCTGCATTACCACCCATTGAGGCAACAATTGGCATTAAAATAGCAAGAGCAACAACTTTTTCAATGGAAGCTTCAAAAAAACCTATGACTATAGATGCAACAACTGCTGTTAGTAGATTTACTAATAACCAAGAGAATCTTGATTTAGTTGTATCAATAACAGCATTATAGATATCAGTTTGACCAACTCCTCCTAATTTCAAAATATCTTCCTCTCTTTCTTCTTCAATAACTTCAACAACATCATCTACTGTTATGGATCCAATTATTTGATCAGTGTTATTAACGACAGGGGCACTAACCAATCCATATTTACTAAATAAATAAGCTACTTCTTCTTGATCAGTATTAACATCTATTATTTTTGTTTCTTTATTTCTTATTGTTTCTAAATTAACATCTCTTTTTGAACCCATTAATTTACCTAAGGGCACAATGCCAATCACTTTTTTGAAATCATCAATCAAATAAATATCATAAAAATCAGCTGGAAGATCTTTTTTATTTTTTCTCAAATAGTCAATTGCCTGACCAACATTCCAATTTAGATTCAATGCAACATACTTCCTCTGCATTAATCTTCCAGCAGAATCTTCTGGATAATTTAATCCTTCTTGAATTAGTGATCTATCTTTTTCTTCTAAATTTTGAAGAAATGTATTTTGATCATTTTCTTCTAAATCTTCAACTAGATCAACTGCATCATCAATATCTAAAGTTTTTGCATTATTTGCAAGTTGCTTAATGTCTAGTGTCTCTACAATTTCATCTCGAAGACTGTCATTTAAATATGTTAAAATCTCTGGATCAAATTTATCATTAATTATATTTATTAAGCTTAATCTTAATACAGGATCTATATTTTGAAGTAGATCTGCAATATCTGCATTATGTAATTCTTTTAAGTATTCTAAAATCTTTTTATTTTGATAATTATCTAAATAATTTGCAATAATGCCCGCTGAGTCTTTTGCAGAGAAATTATTTTTATTATCTTTATTTTCTGTCATTGTTTTTGGTGCGGCTGAGAAGACTTGAACTTCCACAGGATAAATCCCACAGCGACCTCAACGCTGCGCGTATACCAATTCCGCCACAGCCGCCCTATCTATAATTGTAGAATTAAATACCAGATAAGATATTAAGTATCAATATATCTGAATATTTAAAAAATGAATGAAATTGAAATTAAAAAATCAAATGAGTTGATAGACTACGAATCATCCTTGTATTTTATGAAATCTAGAGTTGAAGAAATAAAAAATGATGAAAAAAAAGAATTACTATGGTTTTTAAATCATGATCATATTTATACTCAAGGTACGAGTTCAAATGAAAATGAAATAATTAATTTAAATGGAATTCCAATAATAAAAACTAATAGAGGTGGAAAAACTACTTACCATGGACCAGGTCAAAGAATTGTATATTTTTTGCTAAACTTGAATAAAAGAAAAAAAGATATTCGTAAATTAATCTCAATTATAGAAGATACGTTGATCTTATTTCTTAAAAATTATGGTGTTGAAGCTAGATCATTTAAAGATAGAGTTGGTATTTGGGTTTTAAAATCAAGTAATTTAAAATTTGAAAAAGAAAGAAAGATTGGTGCTATTGGGTTAAGAGTATCTAAATGGATTACCTATCATGGTCTAAGTTTTAATATTAATCCTAATTTAAAATACTATGAAGACATCCATCCGTGTGGCTTAAAAGATTATAAAAATACATCTTTAAAAGAATTAGGCATTAATATTTCAAATAATGAATTTGATGATAATTTTCAAAAAATCTTTTTTAAAATTATTTCAGATCTCTAAATTGATTTTTTATATTTTAAATTTTTTATTTTCATAAACGATAAAAAATCTTTTGGGAGATCAGATTTTAAATTATAGTTATTATCATTAATTGTAAATTTTAATATATGTGCATTTAATTTTAAGTTTTCATTTCTAAAAGCAGATTGGTTATTATACTTCAAATCACCAACTATTGGGCAGGTTAAATTTTTAGATACAATTCTTAATTGATGCGTTTTACCAGTTGAAGGTTTAAATAAAATTAATGAAAGTCCCTTATTATGATTTAAAAGTTTATAATATGTTTTTGTTTTTTGGATTTCTCCAAGTTTATTTTTGATATCTAAGTCTATCTCTGACTCTAAAGTTTTTGGCTTACCTTCACATATAGCAAGGTAAGTTTTTTCAATAAGCTTTAATTTGAAAAGATTACCAAATAATTTTGCATAATTTCTATTTTTAGCAATAATTAAAAGACCTGAAGTGTCTTTATCTAATCTATGAACTAATTTGTATTCTGGTGAAATTGTTTTTATTATATCATCAATAGATATGTTAATTTTTGAGCCGCCTTGAGTTGCTATAGTGCCCCATTTGTTTAATATTAAAAAATTATTGTTTTGGTATGTTATTGATTTGTTAAAAATTTCTAAAATATCCTTAGTAATTTTTATATTTCTTTTAAAAAGAATTTTATTTTTATATATATCTGGATGAAAATTTAAAATTTTTAATTCATCATCTTTTTTAACAATATATTTAGATTGAGTTTTTAATCTATTAATTAATATATTTTTTTTTCTGATATTTTTTTGAATAAAACTTTGAGTTAGTGAAGTAAATTGTAATTTAAGATATTTATCTAATCTAATATTATCATCTTTTTTAATAATAATTATTTTAATCAAAACTTATTAATATACATGCCAAAATATGCTGCAAAAATACAGAAGCATATCGAAAATGAAATATAAAAAATTGCTAATATAAATTTTTTAGATAAAAAAAGATCAACAACCTCATAAGAAAAAGCTGAAAAGGTTGTGAAAGAACCTAAAAAACCAATTATTAAAAAATACTTAATAAAAGTTTCAGATTGAAGTTTTGCTTGCCCAGTCGAAATCAAATAACCAATAAGAAATGACCCTATGATATTAACAAATAGTGTTGAATAAAAACCACTATAAAAATAATATTTTAAAAGATGACTAATACAAAATCTTAAAATTGCTCCAGCTGCTCCACCAGATGCAACTAATATTAGATTAAACAATAGATACTATACCTGTGGCTGTTCTTCTGAGTCTTCAGGTGATTTTTTTTCAACAATAGGTCCACTGTCTAAACCTTTAGCATTTTCATCCCTATTAACTAATTCTATTACAGCTGTTGGAGCATTATCACCAAATCTATTTCCAAGTTTTATAATTCTGGTGTATCCTCCATTTCGATCTTTATATCTTTTTGATATTACATCAAAAATCTTTTTAGTCATTGTTGTATCTTGTAATATAGACATAGTCTTTCTTCTTGATGATAAATCCCCATTCTTTCCAAGTGTGATTATTTTTTCAACAAATCTTTTTAGCTCTTTAGCTTTGGGCAGAGTAGTAGTTATTTGTTCATGTTTAATAAGAGCGTTTGAAAGATTCATAAACATAGCTTTTCTATGTGATGATGTTTTATTTAACTTTTTATTTTTTATATTATGTTTCATTATTTACTTATTAAAAGGATCTTCATATTTCTTTGCCAATTCATCAATATTTTCTGGCGGCCAATCTGGAACTGACATTCCAAGGTTTAATTCCATTTGTTGAAGTACCTCTTTAATTTCATTTAAAGACTTTCTACCAAAATTTGGTGTTCTTAACATTTCTGACTCAGACTTTTGAACTAAATCACCGATATAAATGATGTTGTCATTTTTTAAGCAGTTGGCAGATCTAACTGACAATTCAAGTTCTTCAACTTTCTTAAGTAAATTTGAATTAAATGAAAGCTTTTCAACCTGAGATTGATCTGGAAGTACTTCTGGTTCATCAAAGTTGATAAACGGTTGGAGTTGATCTTGTAAAATCCTTGCTGCTAATGCAATTGCATCATCAGGAGATATCACTCCATTTGTTTCAACTTCGAATATTAGTTTATCATAATCTGTTACTTGACCAACTCTGCTATTTTCGATTTTATAAGAAGTTTTAATAACAGGACTAAACATTGCATCTAGCTTTATCTCACCAATAATTTTTGAGTCGTCTTCAGCTACTTCTGCCGATACATAACCTTTCCCAGTTTCTACGTTAGCTTCTATTTCAATATCAGCGTTTGAGTCTAGTGTCATTATAAGCTGATCAGGATTCATTATTTCTGTTTCTGAGTCTGTTTCAAAATTTCCCGCTCTAAGTTCACCGGAACCTGAAGATTTAAGGTACATTTTTTTAAGACCAGGTGAATGAACTTTTACTGCAACAGTTTTTAAGTTTAATAAAATGTCAGTTAAGTCTTCTTTAACACCAGGTATAGTTGAGAATTCGTGAACTACTCCCTTTATCTTTACGGATGTTATTGCTGCACCTTGTAAAGATGATAATAGTATTCTTCTAATTGCATTTCCAAGAGTAAGGCCAAATCCTCTTTCAAGAGGTTCTGCTGTAAGCACTCCTTTTCTGCCATTACTTTCCTCTACGTTTACTTCCATTTTACTAGGTTTTATTAGTTCACTCCAATTTTTTTGTAACACTTAATACTCCTTTTAATTAAACTCTTCTTCTTTTTCGTGGCCTACAACCATTATGTGGTATTGGTGTAACATCTTTAATAGATGTAATAACATAACCTATTGATTGTAATGATCTTAAAGCTGATTCTCTTCCTGATCCAGGACCAGAAACTTCTACCTTTAAAGATTTTAATCCATATTCTTTAGCTTTATTACCAACATCTTCTGCTGCGATTTGGGCTGCGTAGGGAGTAGATTTTCTAGATCCCTTAAAACCTTTATGTCCAGCTGAAGACCATGCCAAAGCATTACCTTTTTCGTCGGAGATGGTAATAATTGTGTTATTAAAAGAAGACACTATATGTGCAACTCCAGAAGAAACCTTTTTTTTAATTTTACTTTTCTTTTTTTCAGCCATTTTAACCCTTAGTAACCTTTTTCTTACCTGCTATGGCTACTGCTTTTCCTTTTCTTGTTCTAGCATTTGTATGAGTTCTTTGACCTCTAACTGGAAGTTTTTTTCTATGCCTTAGTCCTCTATAACAACCTAGATCATTTAATCGCTTTATATCTACAGATATTTTTCTCCTCAAGTCGCCTTCAACTGAATAGTTTTTATCAATTAGATCTCTGATTCGATTTAACTCTTCATCAGTCAACTCACTAACCCTTTTAGTTAAGTCAACAGAGGCATTACCACATATATCATTTGCTATTTTTCTTCCAATTCCAAATATATAAGTAAGTGCAATGTTTACTTTTTTGTTTGTTGGAATGTTTACACCTGATATTCTAGCCATTTTGAAGTCCGAAAAAATTGAATGAGGGTGAATACATGATTATTAAGGCTTTAGTCAAGTGGAGATATTGTGAATTTTCCTTGAAATTCATGAATTTTTTAAAATTTTTTTGATTTCGGAAGTAATTCCATCAATTTGATCACTTCCATCAATCTTATGAAAGATATTAGGGTTCCTTGAGCTATATAGGTTAGATACTAGCTGAGTAGTCTTTAGATATTCTTGATATCTAATCTGAATAATATTTAAGTTATCATCATCTCTTTGCTCTTCTTTTGATCTTTTCAATATTCTATTTTTTAATTCTTCAAATTTAATTTCTATATCAAATATAGAATTTATTTTTATTGAGTTTGATTTAAAAAGTGTATTTATAAAATTCGCCTGTTCTAGTGTGCGAGGATAACCATCTAAAATAAAACCTTCTTTACAATAATTTAATATTTTGTCAGAAACTATTTCATTTAGAATTTCATCTGATACAAGTTTTCCACTTGCAAGTATTTCTTTTAAATCATGTGCCAATTTATCTTTTTGCTTAATTTTTGATCTTAATATATCACCAGTTGATAAATGAGGCACATTTAAAAATTCAGATATTATTTTAGCTTGTGTTCCCTTGCCTGCACCCGGAGGTCCAAAAAAAATAATATTCTTCAACTTATCTTCTACCCTTAAGTTTTGTTTTACGTAGTAAATTTTCGTATTGATGTTGAAATAAATGGGATTGAACTTGAGTAATAAAATCAATCATTACAACAACTACTATCAATAGAGCTGTTCCACCTAGATAAAATGGTATTGATGTTCTTGATAAGAGAAATTCTGGCAGTAGTGCAACAAAAGTTAGATATATTGTACCAATTGTTGTTAACCTTATTAGAACAAATTCAATATATATGGATGTATTTTCACCAGGTCTTATACCAGGTATGAAGCCTCCATATTTTCGTAAATTTTCAGCTTGCTCGTCTGGATTAAATACAATTCCCGTATAAAAGAAACCAAAAAATATAATCATGGCAGCGTATAATGCCAAATAAAGTGGTTGACCTCTTCCAAGATAACTTGATATTAAAATAAAAATTTCACTAGATGAACCCGCTCCAAATCCGGACATGGTATTAGGTAATAACAATATTGATGAAGCAAAAATTACTGGAATAACTCCAGCTGTATTTATCTTTAAAGGTAAATGTGAACTCTGACCGCCGTAAATTTTATTTCCTACCTGTCTTTTGGGGTATTGAACTGGAAGACGTCTTTGCCCTTTTTCAATAAATACAATAAAAATTATTAATAATAATATTAGTATCAATATGCCCAAAATAAATGCTATACTTAATTCTCCCGTTCTACCAAGTTGAAGTGTGCTTACAAAGGCGCTTGGTAAGTTAGCTATGATACCAGCTGTAATAATTAAGGAAATACCATTACCGACACCTCTTGATGATATTTGTTCACCTAACCACATCAAGAAGATTGTGCCTCCAACTAAAGTTACTACAGTGGTAAATCTAAAGAAAATTCCTGGTTCAAATACTATATTTCCATAAGTTGTTTGCATTGACTCGAGGCCAATAGAAACACCATAGCCTTGGAGTGCTGCAATAAGGACAGTAAAATATCTGGAATATTGAAGCAATTGTCTTCTACCTTTAGAGCCTTGCTCTTTTAATGCTTTTAAGTA
>MDTD01016667.1_pt1 | contig 11309 bp, 14 predicted proteins | sample 811221 | NCBI WGS metagenome assembly MDTD01 (sample SAMN05326646, study PRJNA326480) | marine metagenome | isolation source: seawater | place: Pacific Ocean: South West | collected 2011
GATAGTTACATAGGTTGGGATAGAGAACGCAAAACAAAGAAGATGATTAATCATACTGCCATTGGTAGTACGATTGTGCCACTACAACCACTAGGTTATAATTATACAGGTGGTAAGTTGTTAGCGTTATTGTGTCTATCAGATAAAGTACAAGAGACATGGAAAAAAGAATATGGCGATACAATGGTTGGTGTTACAACTACAAGTTTATATGGTAGTTTTAGTCAATATCAAAATCTAAAGTATTGGAAGAAAAGAGGTCATAGTGCAGGTAGTGTTTCATATGAAGCAACTAAACCTACAATACAAATGTTAAGAGATTGGTTAAAACAAAATCATACTAGAAAATACTTTGAATGGTATCATGCAACAAAACCTACAGGTCAACCTTATAAGAGAGATCATAGAAACAGATCACATACATTTGCTTACAGTAAATTAAATATACCAAAAGAGATTATAAAATCAGATCACAGTAGAGGTATCTATTTCAGTACCTTATATGATAACACTTGTGAATTTTTAAGAGAAGAAATACAAGAAGACAAATTGGTTAAAAGTTTTGATAGTAGCGTGTCAGCGCTGTCAGAATTATGGCGTGAGAGATATGCTAAGAAGCGTATTAATTCATTGATTAACCAAAGTAGGACGAACATGGAGACGCTGTACTATGATGATTTGATACATTTATCATGGCAGGAAACCAAAGACAAGTATCTAAAACAAGTAGGAAGATGAGAACAAAAGTAGAACATAGGCTGTGCGTTTTGTCGCACCAGCATTAAATACTTGAAAAACAAAGGTTTTAAATAACCTTTTTTTCTTGCAATCTGAACCATTTTAGTATAGGATAGCACCATGATTTTAAAACGAGGTACAAATATGATTTCAAAAGAACAAAAAAGTAATCTTGCAAAATTACTTGCTACAGAAAATTTAAATGTAGAACATAGAAAAGTTAAAACTGCTCACTTTGTTCCAAAGACTAGAACATTATGTCTTCCAATATGGGACAATATGTCAAATGATTTATATGACTTATTATGCGGACACGAAGTTGGTCACGCATTATGGACTCCTGCTGATGATAACAAAGTTAAAGTAAAAGGTTTACCTCACTCTTACTTAAATGTTATTGAAGATATTAGAATTGACAAGAAAATGAAGATCAAATATCCTGGTCTTAGAAAATCATATTTTAACGGTTACAAAGAATTAGTTGCTAGAGACTTCTTTGGTAAGTTTGGCGATCAAGCAAACAACATGAGATTTATTGATAGACTTAATATCTTTACTAAGTCTGGTAATTTAGAAAATACTATTGAGTTCAATGATGTAGAAAAAGCATTTATTGAGAAATCAAATAATTTACAAACCTTTGATGATGTTATTGCATTAGCAAAAGAAATCTTTGCTTATTCTAAAGAAGAAAATTATGATAAAGAAAAAGATCCTCTTTATAATCAGTTTAAACAAAAACAAGAAGAAAACAAATTAGACGAAGAAATGGAAGATGATATGCCTTCACAAGATGGTGACAGTAATGAGGATCCAGAAGGCGAAGAACAAGAACAAAATAGTTCTGGTGATAGTGAAGAAGAAGAAGACAACAAACAAGAAGAAGAAAAAGGTTCTGGTAAATCTGACGGTGACGGTGATAATGAGAAACCTGAAAACGATAGAAAAGAAAAAACTAATACTAAGTCTCCTGAAGCAGGTCATAATCCAGATTATTTACCTGAAGAAATTACTGGTAAATCAAACGAAGCATTATCAGATATTAACTATGAAGAAGCAATTAAGAATTTAAGTGATATGTCTGAAAAAACTAGAGATAGATTATATGTTGACTTGCCAGAGTTTATAGAAGAAAAAGGTGTAGTATCTAGTAAAAGAATTAATGACATATACAAACAATATTATTCTAAAGTATATTCAAGTGCTACTTCTCAAAACGAATTAAAATGTAGTTTAGATAGATTTAAGAAATGGAAAAACTCACAATCAAAAACTGTATCATATATGGCAAAAGAGTTTGAAATGAAAAAAGCGGCAGATAACTACAAAAAAACTTTATCAAGTAAAACTGGTATTATCAATATGAATAAATTACATTCTTACAAATACAATGATGATATCTTTAAAAGAATACAAGTAGAACCTGGTGCTAAGAACCACGGTATGATGATGTTTATTGATTGGTCTGGTAGTATGGCATTGTCTATAGATGATACTATTAAACAAACAATCAACCTTGCTATGTTTTGTAAGGCAGTTCAAATACCATTTAGAGTATTTGCTTTTAGTGATTTAAAAAGAGAAAGTTTTTTTAGTGATGACTTAGACGAAGTATATTATGGTAGAAGTTGGTCACATGGTAAAGAAATGAAACCTTCTCCTGCATTTAGACATAAACATGGTAACTTGTTTGTTGAAAATGTACAGTTGATAGAATGGTTATCAAGTGAACAAAAAACTCCTGAGTATAACGAGAATATGTTAAACTTATATAGATTTGGTGAGTATCATACAAATGATTATAGAAGACATTGGTCAGATGAAGACTACTACTCTACAATATCTATGCCTGGTTGTATGAGACTTGGCGGTACTCCTTTAGATCCTGCGATTGTTGGTACAATCAAGTTAGTAAAAGATTTTATTAGTAAATACAAAATACAAAAAATGAATACAATCTATTTAACTGACGGTTGTGGTCACTCAATGTATAATACTGTTACTACTAATGACAATGGCGAGTTAGAATTAGATTACAAAGAAGATCATTCAATGATTGTTATTAAAGATAAACAGACTAGAAAAAATTACAAGTATGAGAGTAGCAGATTTAACAGATCAACTAAAGTAATGTTTGATATGTTAAGAGAAAAAACTGGTACTAATGTGATTGGTTTCTATATCACTAACAGAAACCAAGCAAACTACTATGATATTGCTAACTTCTTACCTGAGAATGGTAATGGTTATGACGCTGTTGAGACAGTAAGAAAACAAACTAGAAAAGAAAAAGTTGGTACAATAGTTGGTAATGGTTATGATGAATTGTTTATCATACCAAGAAAAAATTTAAAGATTACTGATGGCGAAGCAGATATCAAACCTGAAATGACTGCTGCCAAAATGAAATCAGAATTTAGTAAAACACTTAAAACAAAGAAAATATCCAGAGTTTTATTAAATAAATTTGTTGAAAGGGTTGCCTAATGACAAACTGCGACAAGTTGTCTCACCTATTATTTGCTAAACCATTGAAATATAAAGGTTTTAATTTTAAAAATAATAGCGATTCCAGCTTGACTTTTATGTCAATCTGTGATAGGATATACAAATAATTATGAAAAACGAGAAAGGTTACATTATGAAACTAAGTGAAAAACAAAACAAGTTTGTTGATCTTGCTGTAAAAGAGTTTGGTACAGATACCATTACTAGAAAGCAAGTTCAGGAACTTGAAACTAAATTTAACTTAACTGGTAACAGTTGGTTAGTAAACTCAGGAGACTACAAAGTGGGTAGAGGTGTATATAAGTTACCAACTAACGGTGTAGTTAACCCTAGTAAAAATATTAAACAGAATTTACCTAAGACTAAGAAAGCAGTTGCTGAGACAGTTACTCTTAAAGAGACTGCTCAGAATACTGACAGTTTAGTACCTAACAAAGAGGGTACTTTTGTGTCTTTTGGTAATTACAAAGATATTAAGAATATTGTAAAATCTAAAATATTCTATCCTACATTTATCACAGGTCTTTCTGGTAACGGTAAGACTTTAGGTGTTACTCAGGCATGTGCTGAGTTAAAAAGAGAATTGATTAGAGTTAACATTACAGTTGAAACGGACGAAGACGATTTACTTGGTGGTTTCAGATTAGTTGACGGTGCTACAGTATGGCATGACGGTCCTGTTGTTGACGCTATGAAGCGTGGTGCTCTTCTTTTATTAGACGAGATTGACCTTGCTTCTAATAAGATTATGTGTTTACAACCAATCTTAGAAGGTAACGGTGTGTTCCTTAAAAAGATTGGTAAGTTTGTTGAACCTGCTGAAGGTTTCAATATAGTTGCTACTGCCAATACTAAAGGTAAAGGTAGTGAAGACGGAAGATTTATTGGTACTAATATTCTCAATGAAGCTTTCTTAGAAAGATTTCCTGTTACTTTTGAACAAGAGTATCCTCCTGTAAGAGTTGAACAGAAAATTTTAGACAATGTTATGTCTGCTTATAATTTAAAGGATCCTAAATTTACTGAGAACCTTGTTAAGTGGGCAGATGTTATTAGAAAAACCTTTTATGACGGTGGTGTTGATGAGATCATTGCTACTAGAAGATTGGTTCATATCATTAATGCTTTCGCAATCTTTAAGAACAAGTTAAAAGCGGTTCAAGTTTGTGTTAATAGATTTGATGATGATACTAAAAACAGTTTCTTAGATTTGTATTCTAAAGTTGACGCTGGTGTCAATATAGAAGACATATCTGGAAATGGGAATGATGTTGACCCAATAAACATGGAAGAGGAAACTCCAAGTGTTTAATAAAAACATTCATAATGTAGACCTCGTATCCGTGGGCAGTAATGCCCACGGTGTTTCAGGCGGGCATGGTATAGAAGTATTACGCCAGTTTACCAAACTGGAAATGCAGGAGCGTTACCTGCTGTCCGCTCCAAACACGGAGGCATTATGTCAATAACTGTAATAGTAAAAAATAACAATGTTGAAAAAGCGATTAGACAATTAAAGAAAAAGGTACTCAAAGAAGGATTGTTAAGAGAAATAAAACAAAGACAATACTATGAGAAACCGTCTCTTAAAAGGCAAAGAAAACAAAAAGAAAATATTAAGAGGGCGTTGAAAGCGAAAAAACTTAGAGAAAGGGAACTATAAGATGATAGACGCAATTACAAGTTTTATTACTGGTGACAGTAATGAAAAGACCAAAGCAAACAAAAAGAAAGGAAAAGTTGTTATGGGAAGAGCGAGAATAGCTAATAGCACAAAATTTCTTAACGCTATGTTAAGAGGTGCTAGTGTATCTTGGACGGATGCACAAAATAAATTTAACTTAGCAAGACCAAGAGCGGTCGTTGATAAGTTAAGAGAAGAAGGTTATTGTGTATACATTAACAAGTCTTCAAAAGGTACTAGTTATAGAATTGGTACACCTTCAAAAGCGATTGTAGCCGCTGGCTTAATGGCGTTAGAAGGACAAGCATACGCATAAATAGTTTATCCAGGTAATTCGTAAATCCTGGGTAAGTCTTGCCTCTCGTAAATGCAAGACATGTGGTGTAATGGTGACTATATGTCAATTGTAATAAATTTTGCTAGTTTTAAAAAAAACACCAAAACTAGCACTTGTATTATAGAAAATAATACATATATAAATAATAATGATACGCCATTATGGGTATCGTTTAAGTTAACTTGCTAACAAAGGAGTAAACTATGACAAGAAACTTATCTATTTGGAACGATCTAAGACCATTTACAATAGGGTTTGATGATTTGTTCTCACAGTTTGACCATTATGTAGATAATAGATCAAACACATTTCCACCATACAATATCGTAAAAGGCAAAGACGATCTCAATTGGACAATTGAAATGGCACTTGCTGGTTACAATAAAAAAGATATTGAGGTGAAATACGCTGACAATACTATCACAATCAAGTCAACTCATAAAGATGAGGACGACAAAGATACTATTCATAGAGGCATTGCTAAAAGACACTTTACAAGAACATTCACAACTGCTGATGATGTAGAGGTTAGAGGTGCTGAAATGGCAGATGGTATGTTATCAATTGCATTGGAAAAAATTGTCCCAGAGGCAAAGAAACCAAGAACGATTGACATTAGCTAAAAATAGATAGGGCGCTGAAAGGCGCCCTACATATATAATATATTATGATAACAGATTTATTTAAAATACCTCTCTACGATACCAAACTAGACTTAGACCTAAACGCAATCAAATCATTTGTAGATAAACAAGATACAGTAAGTTTTGAACACGACAATGGCGGTCAACAAACACAGGACTTAGATGTACAAAGAGATACAGAATTGTATCCTCTTTTTAGTGCCATAGAAGAACATGGTAACATCTTTGCTAAAAATTTAGAATTAGATCACAACGAATACAAGATAGACACAATATGGATTAATGTAAATAGTTATAAAGACTTTAATGGCAATCATATACACCCACAGATACCAAAAGGCATAAGTGGTAGTTTTTATGTAAGTGCGCCAAGTGGTGATGTAGTATTTGAACACCCTTCAACTCAATTAATACAATCAGAATGGAAAGGTGTTATCAACCACAATAGATATAACTCAGCAGTATGGCATATACCACCTGAACCTAATCAACTACTAATGTTTCCAAATTGGTTGCCACATTATGTAACGGCAAATATGTCTAATGATGTTTTAAGAATATCAATATCATTTAATTTGAAACCAAATAGAGCTTGACTTTTTTTATGAAACGTGATATAATACTAAATTATGAATTACAAATTTAAAGAAAATATTATCTTAGATGATGTGAAGAAATATATTGACACCACATATGGTGGTCATTATGCACAAAGTCAAAGACAATCAACAGAAAATATTATCGACCAAGGACACGGTGATGGTTTCTGTATGGGTAATATTATGAAATATACCCAAAGATATGGCAAAAAAGATGGCAAGAATAAGAAGGATCTTATGAAAGTTATACATTATGCCATAATACAATTGTCCCAAGATCATTACATTGAACCTGAGTTAGGTTCTGTAATGTCTGAAAAACTAAACAACCCTAATGATTAAGGAGAATATATAATGCAATTAAGTGAAAGTACAAAAGAGATTTTGAAAAACTTTTCTGAGATTAATCCTAATTTAAAGATTACTCCAGGCAAAGAGATCAAAACAATCTCTACAATGAAAAACATTCTTGCTACTGCTACTGTAGCGGAAGAGTTTCCACAAGATATCGCAATCTATGACTTGAATGAGTTTCTAGGTGTGATGTCTTTGTTTAGTAAACCAAAGTTTGCATTTGACGATAAGTCAATGACAATGCAAGAAGAAGGTACATCAACAAAGTCAAAATATTATTTTGCTGATGCCTCTATTCTAACTGTGCCACAAAAAGATGTAAAAATGCCTGAAGCAGAGGTATCGTTTACACTTACTGAAACAGATTTAACTAAAGTTAAGAAAGCAGCTGCAATGTTACAACTGCCTGATGTTTCTATATCAAGTAAAGGTGGCGATATCATGTTATCAGCGATTGATAAAAAGAATGATACTGCTAACAACTTTAGTATTAAAGTAGGCACAACTGATAAAACATTTGAGTTTCATTTCAAAACAGAACATTTAAAAATGTTGCCTGGTGACTATAATGTTAATATCTCATCTAAACTAATATCTAACTTTAAACATAAAACAAAACCTGTTGAGTATTGGGTTGCGTTAGAGAATACAAGTAAGTATACTGGTTAATATAGATGAGGTTTTATTATGGAAAATTTTTTATGGGTAGAGCAATATAGACCTACCACAATTGACGAATGTATTTTACCAACTGAGGTAAAAAACACTTTTAAACAAATAGTTAAACAAGGCGAAATACCTAATCTATTATTATCAGGTACTGCTGGCACAGGTAAAACTACTATTGCGAAAGCATTATGTAATGAACTTGGTTGTGATGTAATGATGATTAATGGTTCTGACGAAGGTCGTTCTATTGACATTGTAAGAAATCAAATCAAAAACTTTGCTAGTACAGTATCGCTAAGTGAAGAAAATAAACCTAAAGTAGTTATTGTTGACGAAGCAGATTATATGAATGCTGAGTCCGTTCAACCTGCTCTTAGAAATTTTATTGAAACATTTAGTAATAACTGTAGATTTATCTTTACATGTAATTACAAGAATAAAATTATACCTGCCATTCATAGTAGGTGTACTGTAATTAATTTTTCTATACAGAAAAAAGATAAAGAGAAATTAGCAGGTCTATTTCACAAACGATTATCCACAATACTAGAACAAGAAAACATTGAGTTTGATCCTAAAGTATTGGCAGAATTAATTATTAAATTCTATCCTGACTTTAGAAGAACTATTAATGAATTACAGCGTTATAGTGTAAGTGGTAAGATAGATACAGGCATATTAGTTTCTATAACAGAAATGAATATCCAGGGTCTCAATAAAGCATTAAAGAGTAAACACTTTGGTGATATGAGAAAATGGGTAGTTGATAATGTTGACAAAGACGCTAGTGGTTTATACAAAGAGTTATATCAAAACTTTTATGATGTATTAAAACCTGAGACGATACCTGCAATGATTATATTATTGGCAGAGTATCAATATAAAAATGCCTTTGTAGCAGATCCTGAATTGAATATGGTCGCTTGCCTAACTGAGATAATGGGTGAGTGTAAATTCAAATGATAGGTTTAGGATATTTAGACTATTGCCAAAAACGAATAGACGAAGGACTTTCAACACAACAAACTAAAACTGGTTTTGGTTTTGAGGATCCTGGTAAAGAGCGTTTTATTATTTACTTTGCACGAACACATATAGTTGACCACGAGACAGGTGTTGAAGCGAGAGGTTTGCTAAAGATAGGTCGTGCCAAGTTTGCTACTGCTATACAAAGAAGTCGTAATCAACCTGGTTGTGATTTTCGTATCTATGCAGAAATAGTTTGTGAAACAAATAATCAAATCAAAGAACTAGAAAAGATAATAGAAAAATTTTTGGTTGATAGACATGTTGAACTTACACAAAATCAAAGAGAACTCTACGATATAAAAGATGATGAAATACGCCCTACGATTAAGGCAATATTAGAACACATATATTACTTTGAACCTAAAGAAGTATGTTACTACGGAATATGATTGAATTAAAAGTTGTCAATGATAAAGAAGGTAAACAATTTGTGAAAGAGACAATACAAAATTTTCATAGTTATGTGCCATCTACCTCATCTGTAGGTAGAAGAATAGATTGGATTATTTTTAATGAAAGTAAACCTGTAGGTATGATTGGTATAGGATCCTCAGTTTATCCTGCACCAAAAGATATTTTAAAATTTACTGGTAAGTCTTTATCAGAATATAAAGAATGTTTTAATACATTTGCTAACAACTGGCGATTTTGTATGAGAGAAAAGATTAAAAATGCAGGTACACAAATATTAAAAGAATTAAGAAAACAAGCACCACTACATTGGAAACAAAAGTATAATGATGATCTTAAATACTTAATTACATTTGTTGCAGGTGGTAATAATGGTGCTGTTTATAAAGCAGATAACTGGAAGATGATAGGTGAAACGGCAGGTTTACCAAAACATAAATCAGTATCTATGAAGTGGCACAACAAAGAAGAATTAAAAGAACTATATGTTAAACCAACAGGCGAGAATAAAAAGATGATTTTTATTAAAACTATATGAATGATTATAAATTAACAGATTACTTGACGGCGATAAACTGGTCTAAAAAAAAGTTATTAGACACAGACGATAAAACATGGGAGAAAAAATATCCTCCTTTTATTATCAACAAAGGTTTATCTTACTTCTCAGATACAGTTATGTTTGCTAACGAAATGAATAAGTTACATAGTGCCTCAAAGCACATGCAATTCACCTTTTTACTAAATACTATTAGACCTCGAAAAAGGTTTAGTAAGTGGTTAAAGGCTAGCAAATTAGCAAACCTAGAGCTGGTTAAGCAGTATTACGGATATAGCAATAAAAAGGCACAAATAGCACTCAACTTACTTACTAAGAAACAGGTTGAATATATTAAAGAAAGACTACATAAAGGTGGGAAAAAATGAGTGATATTGTAGAATGGAAACCAGATAGTATGCTTGAGGTCAAACTCAAAGAACCTGATGATTTCCTAAAGATTAGAGAAACACTAACACGAATAGGTGTTGCAAGTAGAAAAGAGCGTAAAATATTCCAGTCATGCCATATATTACATAAACAAGGCAGATATTTTATTGTACACTTCAAAGAATTATTTGCTTTAGATGGCAAAAAATCAAATATAACTTCTAACGATATTGAAAGAAGAAATACTATATCCCAATTATTGAGCGATTGGGGTTTGATTGAATTGGTTGGTACTATAGAAAACAAGGCACCATTATCTCAAATAAAAGTTTTACCTTACAAGGATAAAAAAGAGTGGATATTGGAACCAAAGTATAATATAGGGAAGAAACCAGAACAAGGAGACAAAGATGGAACGAGCAACGATAATTCAGGCGATTGAGGAACACGCTAGAGGACATATAGCAAAACACAAAACAAATGTAGAAGTGCTATTACAGAAACCTGTAGGTGTGGCGGAACATCCTGATACATTAGAGACTATAGAAAAAGAATTAAGAATTATTGCTGATTATGATGACCAACTTGAAATGTTAAAAAAATATTTTTAAGCTTGACTTTTTAGATCAGTTGTGATATAATATATTATTGTTTATGCGAGATTTTTATACAAATGTATCGCCATATGGTGATGAATTACTAGTGCGTGGTTTTCAAAACGGTGAACGATTTGAAGATAGACTACACTATGTCCCAAACATATTTCATCCTTACACAAAAGGCAAAACAAAGTATCGTGCATTAGACGGCACGCCACTTGTTGCTCGTAAATGTAAGACAGTAAAAGAAGCAAGAGTATTAATTAAAAGATACGAAGAGCATCCTAACTTTGTTTACGGTACAGATAGATGGCAATATCAATACATTGCAGATTATTATCCTGGTCAAGTTGACTATGATAAAAGTAAATTAAGAATATACACTATTGATATTGAGGTTGAAAGTGAAAGAGGTTTCCCAAATGTAGATGACGCTGACGAGAAAATGATTTGTATTACAATCAAAGATCAGGTCAAAAAATCTATTCTTGTTTGGGGTCTTGCAGATTACAAAGTAAAACAAAAGAATGTACATTATATAAAATGTGAAAACGAAAAAGATTTACTTAAACAATTCTTAGGTTTCTGGCGACAGTATACGCCTGATATACTAACAGGTTGGAATAGTAAATACTTTGATGTGCCATATTTAATTAACAGAATTAAAAAGATATTAGGTGACGCAGCTGCAAAAAGATTTTCGCCATGGGGTATTGTTGATGAAGACCAAGCATATCACAATGGTAGACAAGTTACATTTTTTAGATTGTTAGGTATTGCACAACTTGACTATCTACAACTCTATGCTA
>MDTD01133430.1_pt1 | contig 11309 bp, 10 predicted proteins | sample 811221 | NCBI WGS metagenome assembly MDTD01 (sample SAMN05326646, study PRJNA326480) | marine metagenome | isolation source: seawater | place: Pacific Ocean: South West | collected 2011
CACAAGTCGGAAGATTGAAGGAGCTCGAATGATGAGCGATGACAATTCAACCGACTTGAATCGAGTGGACAAGACTGAATTAAATCCTCTCCGGTTTCAATGGAAGCCCTTGGTGATAATCTCAGTTGTTCTTGGTTTAGCATTTGCTGCAGTGACTTGGTACGGATACCATGACTTTACTGACAATGAAATGAAAGCTGCTGGAATTGCAGTATTTCTTTGTTGGTTGGGATCTGTCCTGGGGCTGATACCACCTATGTTTCTCCGCGGGCCGGAACATGGTGTAAACGGTGTACTTGCAGGAATGTTATTCCGGATGTTTATTCCGCTCGCTGGAGCATTTTTGTGTTCTCAGCAGAGTGAACAATTGCGAAATGCACACATTTTGTATTTCACATTAGGATTTTTCCTTTTGGCATTAATCGTAGACACCCTACTGAGTGTGAATTTGATCAAGTCACAATTCAGTACCCAGAATACAAAGACAGACATCTAAATGGCCGACCCTCTACTCCATATTAAAGATGCATACTTCTTCGAGGTTCCTAAGTTTGCGTACCGCTATAGTTACACCAAGCCATCGGAATTTCCAACGGTCTGGTTAAAACATGACCCGACGATTCAGCACCGGGAAGCGGAAGTTTTAGCCGAACAACATCCGGTTCCTATAGAAGGTACCGATGGTAAAGAGTTTAAAACGGCCGAAGAGTCCGTAGCCGAATGGCACGACTGGTCACCCGGGAACCATCATGCTCCCTATGATGTATTTCTGGAAGAAGAATACAGTCAAGTCATTCCACAAAAAGATCGGGATGAGGCTCAATCCGCGATCTTAAGCGATACAGCCTGGCTCGACGGTGAAGTTGCTGAGTCCTGGAACAAGGATGGCTTACTCGCAGAATACAATCATCACCTCAGCGGGAAAGTACTTATTCCCCAACCGTTTGGGGAATTACGGAATCTACATGAAGCGGAATCAGGTTTCTGTATTTCTAAATTCATGCTTGTTGAAGTTTTCGTCGCCTGCCTGATCGTCTTAGCCTTTTCTCTCTTTGGTAAAGCGATTGCCGGTGGCAAACCTGCCAAAGGAAAACTCGCGAATCTGCTGGAAACGTTTCTACTTTTTGTAAGAGATGAAATCGCCCGGCCTTCGATTGGAACAGATGCTGATTTCCATCACGGACACGATGATCACGACGACCATGCTGAACATGACGGGCATGACAGCCACAGTCAGGATGCGGATGCTCCGGACACCTTTGTCAAAGCGGACAAGATTACTCCCGTGTTGTGGACAATCTTTTTCTTCATCCTGACCTGCAATCTATTTGGGTTAATACCGTTCATAGGATCACCAACGGGAGTCTTTGGCGTGACCGCCGGCCTTGCTGCCGCCACGTTTTTGACTTCCCTGATTTCCGGATCGATCATGCACGGCCCTGTTGGTTTTTGGCTGGCACAGCTCCCATCCATGGATTTGCATTTCGCTATCGGTATCGTTATCAAACCTATGCTGTGGGTTATTGAAGTGATGGGGTTGTTTATCAAACACTCCGTGCTTGCCATTCGATTGCTGGCCAACATGGTTGCCGGACACATGGTATTACTTTCGGTCATGGGAATGGCAGTCGCTGTTGCCGGAGCGGACTATTACTGGGGAATCGCTCCGGTAGCCGTTCTGGGTGCAACATGCGTCGGCATGCTGGAATTGTTTGTTGCTTTCCTGCAGGCATATGTCTTTACATTGCTGAGTGCACTATTTATCGGTGCGGCAATGCACCACCACTAACAAGAATCAACTTAACAAAAACTCAAACACCTAAAACTCAGACGAGATTCACGAAATTCGAGGTTATCACGTGAACAAGATTATGCAAGAAAGCTGGATTCGATGGAGCTTCGCTCTACTACTGTTCTTTGGAACAGTATCCCTGCCACTGATGGCTGCCGATGGCGACTCAGAATCGGCTGTTGAATCGGTTGCCGATAGCGATAGTGACGAGAGCCATGAAGAAGATCATGATGATGACGAGGGTCATGAAGAAGGTCACGATGAGCACGACGGTCATGACGATGATCATGAGCACGCTGACGGGCACGAGCATGAGGAAGACCACAGTCATGACGGCGGACATGGTCACGGAGCCGATCTTTCGCACTCCAATGCAAGTCACGGTTTAGCCGCGGTGGACGAATTTAAAGGTGACATGGCCATTTACACGCTGGCCGTTTTCATCCTGATGTTAGTCATCTTGCGATTTGCAGCGTGGAATCCAATTAAAAAAGCACTTGAGCAGCGGGAACAAGGTATTCTGGATCATATTGAAGATGCCAGACGTAGTGCCGCCAAAGCGGAAAAACTTTACGAAGAGTACGAAGCAAAAATCGCTGCCGCGGCTCAGGAAGCCAACGAAATCGTTGCCGAAGGTCGTCGAGATGCGGAAGCGACGAAGGATCGCATTGTGCAGGAAGCTCAGGAAGCCGCAACGGCGGAACGCAACCGGGCACTCAATGATATTGAAATTGCCAAAAATGCCGCACTTCAGGATGTCGCTGAAAAATCTGCCGACATCGCCGTCGCATTGGCTGGCAAAATCGTCAACAAAGAACTGAATGCCTCCGATCATCAGGCACTGATCAAAGACACTCTGGACAACATCCAGGAAGGTTAACCATGGCTGAACCGGAAGCACCAAAACACGAAACAACACTGGATACCGGCAAACAGCAGGTAGGTGAGGTCTATGCGACTTCCCTGCTCAATGCTGCCGACCAGGCCGGGGAAACGTCCACAGTGTTAGCAGAATTCCAAAGCCTGGTGGAAGACGTGCTCAACGTTGACCCTAAGTTTGAAGCAATTCTGAGCTCTCCTCGAATCGCTCATGAGGAGAAGGAGAGTATTATTGACAAAGCCTTTCAGGGAAAAGTAACGAAGACGTTTTTAAATTTCCTGAAAGTCGCATCAAAACACGGGCGGTTGGATTGCCTACGAGTAACTTTCACTAGTTTCCGTGAACAATTGTTCGCACAACAGGGACAATTGGAAGTGCAAGTAACCACCGCGACAGAACTGGATCAGGCTACTCAGGATTCAATGCAGGCTGCTCTAAGCCAGGCTTTTGACGCAACTGTCGAACTGGTACTTAGTGTTGACCCTGATTTGATCGGCGGCAGCTTAATCCGCGTCGGCGATACTGTCTATGACAGCAGTGTCGCCAACCGACTGGAACGCGTACGACAGTCGGCTAAAGATAACACCATTCGAGAAATCCGTTTGGCAACTGATCGATTTTCAGCCGAAGCCTAACGGAATCCACCGAACACCATATTCATTAATAAAACGTAAGGAAATCCTTCCATGAAATTCAACGCAGACGAAATTGCGTCCGTATTGCAACAGGAAATTGAGCAGTACGAAAGCCAGCTGGACGTTCGCGAAGTCGGCACCGTCCTGGAAGTTGGCGACGGTATCGCTCGGGTTTACGGTCTTTCCGGTGTGAAGGCCGGTGAAATGGTCGAGTTCCCGGGCGGCGTGAACGGCCTGGCCTTTAACCTGGAAGAAAACAGTGTCGGTGTCATCATTCTTGGTGACTACCTAAAGATTAAAGAAGGTGACGAAGTCAAAGCACTTGGTAGCCTCTTGTCAGTACCTGTTGGTGACGCTGTCGTGGGACGCGTGCTTGACCCACTCGGGAATCCACTCGATGGTAAAGGTCCTGTGAATTCAACCGAAACTCGCGTTGTGGAAGCTCGAGCACCTGGTGTTGCTGAGCGTCAGCCAGTGGGTGAACCTCTGCAAACCGGTATCAAAGCCATCGATTCGATGACTCCCATCGGACGAGGGCAGCGTGAATTGATTATTGGTGACCGAAAGACCGGTAAGACCGCGATTGCGATCGACGCGATCCTGAACCAAAAGGGTTCCGGCGTGAAATGTTTCTACGTGGCAGTGGGTCAGAAAGACTCTTCGGTTGCCGGAGTGATTCAGATTCTCGAGGAACATGGAGCGATGGATTACACCACCGTGATCGTCTCTGGTGCCAGTAGCCCTGCTCCCCTGCAATACATTGCTCCTTATGCCGGTACGTCAATGGCTGAATTCTTCATGTACCGTGGAGAGCACACGCTGATCGTTTACGATGACTTGTCCAAACAGGCAAACGCTTATCGTGAATTGTCACTGCTGATGCGTCGTCCACCCGGACGTGAAGCGTTCCCTGGTGACGTGTTCTACTGTCATAGCCGTCTACTGGAACGTTCAAGCAAACTGAATGATGAACTGGGAGCTGGTTCGCTGACTTCGCTGCCAATCATCGAAACACTCGAAGGTGAAGTTTCGGCCTACATCCCGACCAACGTGATTTCGATTACCGATGGTCAGATTTACCTCCAACCCGACCTCTTCTTCTCAGGTATTCGACCTGCGATGAACGTGGGTGTTTCTGTTTCCCGCGTGGGTGGTGCCGCTCAGATTAAAGCCATGAAAGGAGTCGCTGGTGGTCTCCGCCTTGACCTGGCTGCCTTTCGTGAATTGGAAGCCTTTGCTCAGCTCGGAACGGACCTGGACCCGGCTTCCCAACGTCAGCTCGACCGAGGCTATCGCATGGTCGAATTGCTCAAACAGGGACAATATACGCCGCTGCCAGTTGCCGAACAGGTTTGCTCGATTTATGCCGGAGTGAACGGACACTTTGATGAAGTGGACGTCAACGACGTTCCTGAATTTGAACAGGGCTTACTGGAATTTCTCCGTGATCAAAAGCCGGAAATTCTTGATGCAATCGCCAACGACGGTGCTATTCGTGACGAAGACGAACTGATCGGGGCGATCGACGAATTTAAGAATCTTGACGAAAGCTACAAAGCGGATGAAGAAGCTGCAGCAGAAGAACCTGCGGCAGACGAATCAGCAGGGGAAACTGCAAACGACACCCAGCAGGACACTGCTCAGGAGTAAATTCTTTGCTGTGTAAAATTGAGGTTTAACTCAACCAATCAAGTGACAGGAAAAATCCTATGGCAAACGCCAGGGCATTAGACAAACGACGAAAATCAGTTCGCAACATTCGCAAAATTACGCGAACGATGGAATTGATCGCAACAGCTCGATTCAAGAAAGCAATGGATCGAGCCACGGCGGCAACATCGTACACCAAGCGTATCACCGAAGTGGTCGCCAGTCTGGCCAAAAGTGGTACCGAGGTCCAGCATCCGCTGCTCGAAGAACGAACGGCAACAGACAATGCTGCGTTGATCGTGCTGACATCCAACCGGGGATTATGTGGCGGTTACAATGGAAATGTCATTCGTGAAACGATGCGACATTACGACGGCCTGTCTACATCCTACGACAATGTCAAATTGGTCGTGTCCGGAAAGCGAGGGATTACCAACTTGGAATTCCGAGGTTACACGGCCGATGAAACGTACACTCAGTTTGAAGATGAACCTCAATTCGATGAAATCAAACCGATTGCAGACAATCTGCTCGACGAATTCATTGCCGGTCGACTAGATCGTCTGGATGTGGTTTACACTAAATTTGTCTCCAGCTCGAAACAGGTCGCAACAGTGGAAACACTATTGCCACTTGGCAGTGTGGGCCAGGCGGATGAAGAAACTGAAGATAGTGGAACTGATGCAGATTTCGAGTTCTTCCCATCCGCCGAGAGCATTTTAGAAGAAGTGGTGCCGATGAGCTTCCGTATCAACCTCTTCAAATGCTTCCTGGATGCTGCCGTGAGTGAACAAATCGCTCGTATGGTGGCAATGAAGAGTGCTACTGAAAATGCTGACGATATGATCCGCAATTTGTCGATGACCTACAACCGAGCTCGCCAGTCTCAAATCACGGGCGAAATCATGGAAATCATCGGTGGCGTCGAAGCTCTCAAAAGCTAACGTCGAACCCCCTTACGAACCAATCAACACCAAAACTAATTTAAGAATCAAAGAGTTTTAACATGGCTTCAGATACAGCAACCCAGAACGTTGGACGTATTACTCAGGTGATCGGCTCAACATTTGATGCTCAGTTCGATGAGGACAAGCTTCCAGATATCTACAATGCAGTAGAAATCGATCTTGGCGAGAACGGTATCCTTACCGGCGAAGTACAACAGCACCTTGGTGGCGGACGAATCCGTTGTGTTGCCTTAGGTAGTACCGACGGTATGGTTCGTGGACAGGATTGTAGCGATACAGGATCACCTGTTTCCGTACCAGTTGGCGATGCCACTCTGGGACGCGTGTTTAACGTACTTGGAAAACCTGTCGATGGTCGTGGTGAAGTGGAAGCTGAAGGCTATCGCCCCATCCACCAACCTGCCCCGATCGTCACCGATCTGTCAACAAACACAGAACTGTTTGAAACAGGAATTAAGGTGATCGACCTGCTGACCCCCTTCGTTCGTGGTGGTAAAGCTGGACTGTTTGGTGGAGCTGGTCTTGGTAAGACAGTGATTTTGACCGAACTGATTGCTCGTATTGCGAGTTCACATGGTGGTTACTCGGTATTCGCTGGTGTTGGCGAACGTACCCGAGAAGGAACTGACCTGTGGTTGGAAATGCAGGAAGCGAAGATCGGTGATACCGGACGTAGTGTTATCGAGCAAACCTGTATGGTGTTCGGGCAAATGAATGAGCCACCAGGGGCTCGTCTACGTGTTGCTCTTTCTGCATTGACGATGGCCGAACACTTCCGTGATTCGACTGGGGCAGACACACTCTTGTTTGTGGACAACATTTTCCGGTTCTCGCAAGCCGGTTCCGAAGTATCCGCGTTGCTGGGACGTATGCCGTCTGCCGTGGGTTACCAACCTACTCTGGCTACCGAAATGGGTGCCTTGCAGGAACGAATTGCTTCGACAAAACAAGGAGCGATTACGTCTGTACAAGCTGTTTATGTTCCGGCGGACGACCCAACCGATCCTGCTCCGGCAACGGCCTTCGGAAACCTGGATGCCTTCCTTTACCTGGAACGTAATATCGCATCGAAAGGGATCTACCCTGCGGTGGATCCACTCGCGTCCTCCAGTCGTATCCTCGATCCGCAGTATGTTGGTGATCGTCACTACCAAATCGCTCGTCAGGTACAAACGATCCTTCAGCGATATCGTGAATTGCAGGATATCATTGCCATTCTGGGTGTCGATGAATTGAGCGAAGATGACAAGATGATCGTACATCGTGCTCGTCGTCTTGAACGATTCCTTTCACAACCATTCCTCGTGGCAGAAGTGTTTACAGGCAAACCCGGGGAAATTACTCCTCTGGAAGACACGCTTCGTAGCTTTGAAGAAATCTGTAACGGGAAATGGGATCACTTACCTGAAGGTGCATTCATGTACGTTGGGTCCGTGGATCAGGCTGAAGCACAAGCCAAGAATATGGAAAAAGGATAATCCATGTCACTTAATTGTATCGTTGTAACGCCAGCTGAGACCGCTGTTGAAACCGAAGCGAATTCCCTTTCCCTGCCATTATTTGATGGGGACAAGGGGATCATGGTGGGACATGCTCCTATGATCGGACGCCTCGGAAGCGGAGAACTTACGCTACGTAGTGCCGATGGAAACACTCGCTTCTATATCGAAGGTGGGTTTGTACAGGTCTTCGACAACACCGTATCGATCCTGACCAATCGAGTTGTAGCCGCTGACGACCTGAATGCCACTCAGTTGCAGACAGAATTAAATGAAGCTCTGGCCATGCCTGGAAATAACGACGAAGAACTCGACATTCGGGAACGTAATGTCGATTCTGTACGATCGCAATTGCGAGTGGCTTCTAATTCTTAGGCGTGCCAATTGCTTGGAATTTGTATAATACAGGGTGTAGATTCGTGTAGATTCTACACCCTTTTTATTATGTCTGGCGTATAACTCCGACAATTCCCTTTCGCCGCAATCGACCCCAATAAATCAAAGTGAAACGTACCAGACTTTCGCTCTTATTGCTGATCCCGTTGCTTACGATCATGGCACTGATTAGCCCTCTGTGGCTCCACAGTGAATTGCCCGTGTTCCGGGATGCCGGGCATTTCTACTACCCTTCCTTCCATTACGAACATGAACTATGGAGTCAGGGAGTCGTCCCGTTATGGAGTAGCCTCGATGATCTTGGACGTCCCTTTGCTGCCGATTCCAGCGCCAGCGTATTCTATCCCGGCAAAGCAATCTTCTGGCTTCCTTTGAGCTTTTCAACCTGCGTCCTGCTCTATCTTTCCACCCATCTGATCCTTGCCTGCCTCAATACGTTTTATCTTGCCAGGCGATTAAAGATCTCAAATACAGGGGCAACATTAGCCAGCCTGTCCTTCACGCTTGGGGGCGCAGTACTCACACAACACTCGAATATCATCTATCTGGTCTCTGCCGCCTGGCTTCCACTCGCGTTGTGTCTATCCTGGGACCTGCTGCAGAAACAATGCGGCTTTAAATCAATGGCTTATCTGGGGATCACTCTGGCACTCATTGTCATGGGCGGAGATGCGCAGATGGCACTTCACATCGTTCTATTGATCCCTCTGTTGCATTGGTTCCGGCATAATCACAGCGAAAAGGGACACACGACCAGTCTGAAATTATTGAAACGACTTAGTATTGCCGGGATTCTTGCTTTCAGCTTTGCTGCCATTCAAATTCTACCGACCTTTGAATGGACACAGCACGGAGCGCGAAAAATGCGTTCTGCCTCCCGAACCACTTTCGAATGGGCTGCCGATCAGATTTCCGGGAAGCAGTACCCGAACCACATCATGCAAGGCAGTTCCAAAGCTGAACACCACGGACAACTTTATCAATTCTCTCTTGCTCCCTGGCAATTAAGCGAACTTGCCCTGCCCAACGTCACAGGAAAGCTATACCCGGAACGTCATCGCTGGACGTTCGCCCTGAAAGATAATCCACGAACCTGGTACCCATCAATCTATCAGGGCATTGTGCCACTACTGTTAGCCCTGAGTGTTATTGGCCTCCGACGCGAATCAAAACACAAACAACTCAGTCGTGTATTGATCTTTGCAGTGCTCGCATCTCTGGGAAGCTTTGGACTAGGTTGGATTCTAAATGCATTTATCTCGACCGAATCCGTGGCTGACGAAACCGGAGGTATCTATTGGTGGTTGTGTAATCTGGTACCTGGCTATATCCAATTCAGGTATCCGGCCAAATGGTTTGTCATTGCCAGCCTGTTGCTCGCACTATTAGCCGGCTGTGGTTGGGATTCCGAGGAGGATTCCTTCGTCCGACGTCGCACCATCTTACAGTGGACTGGAATCGGACTGACCGCAAGTACACTGGCCTGCTTCCCTCTGCTAAGTCAACTTATCTCAACCAAACTTGAATCGGCATCTGCCGATCCGTTTCTAGGTCCGATTGTTGTGGAAGGTGTGAAAGGCGACTTACTACTCGCTGCGATTCAACCGCTGATCGTCATCGTGACCTTTGCCATCCTCACTAAAAGCATCAAGCAACCAACGATCGTCGGCACAGCGGTTGTGATGCTACTGGCCTGCGATTTACTGGTCGCCAACCGTTGGATTTTTTCTTCCGCCCCAACCTATCACTGGGACGCTACCAGCAGCATCGAACAGCGAGTGAAAAACTCAACCAGGAAATATCCATCACGAATATACCGCGCCAGACTTTCACGCTGGAACCCTCCGTCGTTTTTGCAGACCAGTTCCCAGGACCGTCAACGCGATGCACTCAAATGGGATCGTCAGTCATTACGACCACGTATGCACCTTTTGGGGAATGTGCAATCACTCGATGCAAACGCCAGCATCTCTGATGCCAACTACGACTCCGCATTACGAGTCATGCGATCTCACGGGTACAAACGTAGCGACGGACTCCGCGAACCGGACGCTCAGGGACTGGCATTGCTGGGCGCAACCTATATTCTCGCACCGCCAGATTTTTACCCTCGCAACGAACCTAATCTGACGCAACCTACGGATATCGAAGATGTCAGCTTGACACCTGTTGCTGAGCCTTATCCTTTTGCCTGGACCGTCCCGGACTGGGAATCCCACCCGGTATTGCAGTCATCAACCTCTACTGAACTCGACCAACACGTAGAGCAAATCTTTTATGCCGATGGCGTCCTGCGAGATTTCCGCCACTGGGCATATCTGGAATCCGAGGATACCTTGCCACATTCCAAGCCGATCGCACATGAGCATGACCTTGTGGAACTGGAGACGTTTGAACCCGGATTCGTACGACTGCGAGTATCCAAACAATCCGCTGGTCCCCTGATTATCAATCAGGGTTTCGCTCCGGGCTGGAAAGTCCGAATTTGGGATTCCAACAACACTTTGGCTCAGCCAGTCCAAATGGTAAGAGCCAATCGAGTGATGCAGGCGGTAATGTTGGAACAGGGAGAACAGACGGTCGACCTCATTTATCGTCCCGATTCATTTATTTATGGACTGCTACTTAGCGGAGTTAGCTGGCTCGCTGTATCGATTAGCTTCCTCTTACTTCGACGAAAACAACGCAAGTCAACATCGTAGCAACATCCGAAAACCATCTCATGGACTGTCAGCCAGTCGTTAGCATTGGATATTGATAGAACCGGTTTTGAGACTCTGGCGTTTGGCTTACAATAGGATGATTGAAGTCCTTTTCACTCTTGCGGATTCCTAACATATGATCGCCATTATTGATTACCAAATGGGTAACCTACGAAGCGTTCAAAAAGCTTTTGAAAAAGCCGGATTTGAAGCAACAATCACGAGCGATGCTGCCGAATTGGCTAAGGCAGAAAAGGTTGTGCTACCCGGCGTTGGTGCATTTGAGGACGCGATTGCTGAACTCCACCGCCGTGATCTGGTCAGCCCGATCAAAGATGTTATTGCTGCCAACAAACCTTTTCTGGGGATCTGTCTGGGACTGCAGTTATTATTTGATATGAGTTATGAAGGAGGAGAATTCGAAGGACTGGGAATCATTCCCGGAGAAGTTAAGCGTTTCGATGTCCAGGCCGGTTTCAAAGTCCCCCACATGGGATGGAATCAGGCCAACATCGTCCGGGAAGCTCCGATTCTCAAAGGTATCGAATTCGGGACCCACTTCTATTTTGTACATTCTTATTACGTTGCCCCCTCGGATACAGACGTCGTCGCCATCACCAGTGATTATGATGGTGAATTCTGCGCCATGATTTGGCAAGACAATCTTTATGCCACTCAGTTTCATCCTGAGAAAAGCCAATCTGCGGGCATTCAGGTGCTGAAGAATTTCGGCTCACTCTAAGTCACTACCTCTAAGTTATTCACAAAAGAGAACGATCTATGAAAA
>MDTD01140647.1_pt1 | contig 11309 bp, 21 predicted proteins | sample 811221 | NCBI WGS metagenome assembly MDTD01 (sample SAMN05326646, study PRJNA326480) | marine metagenome | isolation source: seawater | place: Pacific Ocean: South West | collected 2011
AGCACTATTAATACATAATACGTATAATACAATTGATTTATGACTATTGAGATCAAAATATCCAAAAAACCAGTAGAATATAAGAAAGCTATAAAATATTTAGAAAAAAGACTCTCAAAAATTATTGATAAAAAGACTAATGAATTGGTCTGGATACTTGAACACCCAAATACATATACCGCAGGAAAGATTTTTAAAAAAAATGAAATATTAAATAATAAAATAAATATTATTAATACAAACAGAGGTGGAAAAATAACATGGCATGGACCGGGCCAAATAGTGTGTTATTTTGTAATCGATCTTAATAAAAGAAATAAAGATATTAGAAATTTTATTAAGGTTTTAGAAAATATTATTATTAAATCCTTAGATTATTATAAAATTAAATCTTTTGCAGATAGAAAAAATATTGGTATTTGGGTTTACAAAAATAATAAAAAATTAAAAGTTGGTGCGATTGGTTTACATATAAAAAAATGGATCGCTTATCATGGTTTTTCATTAAATATAAATAACGATTTAACTCCATTCAAAAATATCATTCCTTGTGGTATTAGAGATAAAAAAGTGACAAATTTAAAAAATATCAAAAATCAAAATTATAATGATATTAAAAGAATAATTATAAAAAATTTTATACAGTATATGGATATTGAAGGCGTTTAGTTTTCAATATTTTTTTAAAGTAATCTGGCATTAAAGCAGTATAAGTGTATTTTTTTTTATTTATCATAAATTTAATCTGATAAGAGTGCAACATAAGATTTTTACCAATACTTTTTTTATTTTTATCATAACTATATTTTTGATCACCATAAATAGGATGACCAATCATTGATAGCTGTTTTCTTAGTTGATGTTTTCTTCCAGTAATAGGTTTCATTTCAACCAGACTACATAATGAATTTTTATCAATTACTTTAAAGTAGGTTTTGGCATTTTCAATGATTTTTTTTTCTTTTTCATATCGAACGAGATTATTGTTTAAAATACCATCTTTTATCGCAATTTCCCCAATGCATACAGCAAGATATGTTTTGTAAACTTTTCTTAATCGGAATAAAGATGTAAGTAATTGAGCTGACGTTCTATGTTTTGCTATAATAAATACACCAGATGTATCTTTATCTAATCTATGCACAGAATAAGGTTTAGAATTCTTGAAATAATTACTTTTTGAAAATATATCTATTAAATTTTTTTTTGATTTAGTGCCACCTTGTACTGATACGCCAGCTTTTTTATTAACTACAATAAAATCGTCATTATCATCTATTATTAGTTTTTCGTTTGATTTTATTATAGACTTTGATGGTTGAAATTTATTATTAGGTTTAGTGAAATTTTTAATATCTAAGTTAAAAGTGTCTATTTTATCATTTAATTTAACCTTATGTGAGCTTTTAACCCTTTTTTTATTTAATTTAATTTTTCCTATTCTAAGATTTTTTTCTATTAAACTTTGGGGTATGTTTTGGATATTATGTTTTATCCACCTGTCAATTCGTGAGTTATCAAATGTCTTATCAACATAATAACTCTTTTTCATTATTTGTTAGTATACTTAATTTTTATGCAGTAGCTAATTTTTTATCTTCTTTTGTATCTTTAACAGGATCTTTTTTCTTTTTATCTACTTTTTTTGCTTCCTGATCTCTGTCGACAAACTCTAAAATTGCCATAGGAGCATTATCGCCATATCTAAAACCTGCTTTTATTATTCTTGTATAACCACCATTTCTTTTTTCATATCTTTTAGATAAAGTCTTCACAACTTTATTTGTAGATTTATCGTCTTGTAATTTACTTAGTAGGGCTTTTGTATTATGTAAGCTATTATTTTTACCTAATGTAATTATTTTATCTGCTTGAGGTTTTAGAACTTTTGCTTTTGGTAAGGTTGTTTTAATTTGTTCATATTTTATTAATGAATTTAGCATATTTTTTATTAAGGCTTTTCTATGCTCAGAGGTTCTATTAAGTTTTTTATAACCAAATTTATGTCTCATTATATCGTTTCCTCAAGTTTTTTTGACAATTCTGCAATATTATCTGGTGGCCAATTTGGTATTTCCATACCTAAATATAGGGACATGCTATTTAAAACTTCTTTAATTTCATTAAGTGATTTTCTACCAAAATTTGGAGTTCTTAACATCTCTCCCTCGGATTTTTGTACTAAATCCCCTATGTAGATAATATTATCATTTTTTAGACAATTCATAGACCTTACCGACAACTCTAATTCATCAACTTTTCTTAGTAAGTTTTTGTTGAATTCAGGTTCTATTGGCTGATCTCTTACTAAAACTTCTTTAGGCTCCTCAAAGTTGACGAACATACCAAGCTGGTCTTGGAAAATTCTAGCAGCATATGCAACTGCATCCTCAGCTGATATGGATCCGTTTGTTTCAACTTCCATAGTTAATTTATCATAGTCTAAGGCTTTGCCTTCTCTCGCAGTGCTGACTGAATATGAAACTCTTTTTACTGGGCTAAATAAGGAATCTATAGGTATCAAACCTAAAGGTGGTTCTTCTGGTTTATTTAAATCTGCAGATATATAACCTTTTCCAGTACCAACATTCATCTCCATGTGAAAATGAGTATTTTCATCTAAATTACAGATAACTAAATCAGGGTTTAGTATTTCAATATCTGTAACCGGTGTTATGTTGGATGCTTTGATTTCTCCTGGTCCTTTTGCATCCAAAATTAATTTTTTGTTTCCTTCAGATGAACTCTTCAATGCTAAAGATTTTACGTTGAGCACTATATCTGTTACATCTTCTCTAACACCCTTGATAGATGTAAACTCATGTAGGACACCATCAATTTGGATTGAGGTAACTGCAGCACCTCTTATAGATGATAATAAAATTCTTCTTAGTGAATTTCCTAAAGTAAGACCATAACCCTTTTCAAGTGGCTCAGCAGTAATTTTAGCAAAAGACTTATCATCACTAAGGTTGACATCTAATTTGGTTGGTTTTATTAACGATTTCCAATTTTTTATATTTACTTCAAGGCTATCCATTTAAACTCTCCTTTTTTTTGGTGGTCTAGTTCCATTGTGTGGCAACGGTGTTGTATCTTTAATTGATAATATTTTAAAACCTCTGGCTTGCAGAGCTCTTAACGCAGTTTCTCTACCAGATCCTGGTCCTTTAATTTCGACTGTTAAGGTTTTCATTCCATACTCAAGAGCTTTAGCTGCTGCAGCGTCTGCTGCTACTTGAGCTGCGTATGGAGTTGATTTTCTTGAACCTTTAAATCCTTTTTGTCCAGCTGAAGCCCAAGAAACAACATTTCCGTCAGTATCTGCTATAGAAATAATTGTATTATTGAAAGTTGACAAAACAAATGCTGTTCCATTTGGGATATTTTTTTTTATTTTTTTTTTCTTTGAATATCCACTTTTTTTATCAACTTTTGTCTCTTTAGAGTCTATTTTATCTTTTTTGTCCTCTTTTTTTACATTCATTTTTTATTTTTTTAATGGAGTTAATTTTTTTCCTGCAATTGCTATTGCTTTCCCTTTTCTGGTTCTGGCATTGCATCTTGTTCTTTGTCCTCTAACAGGTAATTTTTTTCTATGTCGTGATCCTCTGTAACATGCTAAATCAATTAATCTTTTTATACTCAAAGATATTTCTCTTCTCAAATCACCCTCTACAGTAAAATTCTTATCAATATATTCTCTAATTTTTAAAATCTGTTCATCCGTAAGTTCGTTTACCCTTTTTGATGATGAAATGTCCAAATCTTTGCATATTTGTTTAGAAAATTTTGTACCGATACCATGTATATAAGTTAAACCAATCTGAACGATTTTATTTTGTGGAATGTTTACACCTGCTATACGAGCCATAATATTATGAGAATAAATTTAGCCTTTTATATAAGAAGTTGTTTTAAAGTCAATGTCTTAAACATTAAGAATACCCGCTATTTTACTGGTTATTTCCTCAATTTCTAGGCTTCCATCAATTTCGTGAAATCCTTTATGAGATGAGTAAAAATCCAACACTGGTTTTGTTTCTTTCATATATATGTCGTATCTTTTTAGAACAGTGTCACCTTCATCATCTGACCTTTTTTCTAACATTTTTCTTTTTTCAACCCTTTTAATTATTGCTTCCTTGCTGACATTAAGAAAAAAAATGTAATTTATAATTTGATTAGACTTACTGAGTAAATTTTCGAGATTTTTCGCTTGATTAATTGTTCTTGGATAACCATCAAAAATTCGTTTATTATTTTTGTTTTTAATTATTATTCTTTCAAGAAGCTTATTAACAATTTCATCCTCAACAAATTTACCGTTATTCATATTATTAATTATTTTTTTACCAATATCAGTGTCTTTTTTGATCTCATCTCTTAACATGTCTCCTGTAGAGACTTGAAAACTATTAAGTTTTTCAACTAAAATTTTAGCTTGTGTTCCTTTTCCAGCACCAGGAGGACCAAAAATAATTATATTCACTTTTATTTTCCAAACTTAGTTTTTTTAATTAGGTTCTCGTATTGTGAGCTCATCAGTCTAGTTTGTATTTGTGTAACAGTATCTATTGCAACCACAACAACAATTAAAACTGAAGCACCTCCTAAATAAAATGGAATTGGATAATTAGCTATAAGAACCTCAGGAAGTAAACACACGCCTGCTAAGTAAAGAGATCCTATTGTTGTAAGTTTGGTTAATATGTTGTCTATATATAAAGCCGTGCTTTCGCCAGGTCGTATACCTGGAATGAAACCACCATATTTTCTCAAATTCTCAGCGGTTTCATTTGGATTGAATACTATTGATGTATAAAAAAAAGTAAAAAATATAATACCTGATGCATATAATAACATATAGAGCGGTTGACCTTGAGAAAAATATGATGAAAAATTTAAAAAAGTTTCATTGTTTGATAAATTAAAATTTGAAAATGTAACAGGCAAAAGCAATAATGCTGAAGCAAATATTGCAGGAATTACACCAGCGGAATTTATTTTTAAAGGTAAATGGGATGAGTCTCCACCATACATTTTATTACCCATCTGTCTTTTTGGGTAATTAATTAAAATTTTTCTAAGAGCTCTTTCCATGAATACTATGAACATAATTGTTAGAATCATAATTAAGAAGATTAAAAAAATTATAAATCCTGATAATGCTCCTGTTTTACCTAATTCAAAAGTTGTAACTAAAGCTCTTGGTATTTCTGCTACAATACCAGAAAAAATAATTAGAGATATTCCATTTCCTATTCCTCTTTGAGTAATTTGTTCACCTAGCCACATTAAAAAAACAGTACCAGCAACTATAGTTGTAACCGTCGTTATTTTAAAAAATGTCCCTGGATTAATTACTAAGTTTGCCGACGATTCCAAACCAATAGCAAGACCGTAACCTTGTACTGTAGCTAATAAAACTGTACCGTACCTGGTAATTTGAGTTATTTTTTTTCTTCCGACCTCGCCTTGGTTTTTGAGATTTTTAAAGTAGTCAGAGACACCTGTTAATAATTGAACGATTATTGATGAGGATATATATGGCATTATACCCAAAGCAAATATTGCCATTCTACTTATAGCCCCACCAGCAAAAACGTTGAACATACCTAGTAAGCCTTTTTGATTGCCTTCCATTAATGTCTGTAATTGTTCAGGGTTTATACCGGGCAAGGGAACAAAGGTTCCCAATCTATAAACAGCTAAAATAAGTAATGTAAAAAGTATTCTGTTACGCAAGTCATTTGATTGTAAGCCTGAACTCATTAACTACTTTTTAAGTTTTAAAATACTAGTGTTTTTTTCTAGTTTAGATTTTGCAGATTTTGAGAAAAAATTTGCTTCTATGTTAATTTTATCTTTTATTTCTCCATTACCAAGAATTTTTATTTTTTTAAATTTTTTATTAATTACATTTATTTTTTTTAACAAATTAATATCTATTTTATCTGTATTATTAATTATTTTTTTATTTATTAAAATTTGAATTTTTCCTAAATTAATTTTGGCTGTTCTAAGAGTATTAATTGAATTAAAACCTCTTTTAGGTAATCTTCGGTATAATGGCATTTGTCCACCTTCAAAACTCTTTATAGCGACTCCTCTCCTTGATTTCTGTCCTTTATGGCCTCTTCCAGATGTTTTGCCTTTTCCAGAACCTATTCCTCTTCCAGGTCGAATTTTTTTTTGTTTTATAGCTGTAACTGTATTTAAAAACATAATTAACCTCTTTTTTCAATTATCTCCGAAATTTTTTTATTTCTTATATTGGATATCTGTTTTGGTGAGTTCTGTTTTAATAAAGCTTTCATGCAAGCTCTAATTACATTGTGAGGATTTGCTGTGCCTAATGACTTTGCGACAATATCTTTGATTCCTAATACCTCACAAACAGCTCTAACAGGTCCTCCGGCAATTATTCCAGTACCTTTCGGTGCGGATCGCAATTTTATTTTACCTGCACCATCTTTACCATAAATATCATGGTGTATTGTTCTTCCGTCTCTAAGCGGTATTTGCACCAATTTTCTCCGCGCTAATTCATTAGCTTTTTTAATAGCATCAGGAACTTGTTTGGCTTTTGCGTGAGCAATGCCAATTTTTCCATTTTGATTACCCACTACAACAAGTGCGGAAAAACCAAATCTTCTTCCTCCTTTTACTACTTTTGTAATTCTGTTAATATGAACAAGTTTTTCAAGTATATCTGTGTTTTTTTCCATATTAAAATTCCATTCCATTTTTTCTCAATGTTTCAGCAAATGTTTTAATTCTACCATGATATTTGTATGTTCCTCTATCAAAAAATATTTTTGTTATTTTTTTTTCTTGAGCTTTTTTTGCAAGTTTTTCAGCAACTATAGCCGACAACTCGGTTTTATTTTTCTTTAAACTTTTTACATCTTTTTCAATTGATGAGGCTGAAAATAAAGTTTTATGATTTTTATCATCTATAATTTGAGCTGAAATATTCTTTGCAGATCTAGAAATACTCAATCTAAATCTACCTTCAGTAGATACTCTTTTAAGTTTATTTCTTACTCTGAATTTTTTTCTTAATGATGTTGTTAATTTCATTATTTCTTTTTCCCCTCTTTTCTCAAAATATATTGTCCTTTTTCTTTTATTCCTTTACCTTTATATGGCTCAGGTGGCCTGAATGATTTTATTTTCGCAGCTATCATTCCTACTTCTTGTTTGTCAGAGCCATTTATTTTTATAGTAGTTTGTTTTTCTACTGCTATTTTTATATTTTCTGGGATGTCGAAGTTTATATCGTGGCTAAAACCAAGTTGAAGATTAAGCTGTTTTCCTTTTATTGCTGCTCTATAACCTACACCAACAAGTTCTAGTATTTTTTCGTAGCCCTTGCTCGCACCAATTATTGCATTGTTAACTAAACTTCTATTCATTCCCCACAATCTTTTTGTATCTTGATTAGTTTTCTTTGGTTTTATTGAAATTTCTTTTCCATCTTTTATATTTAAATCAAAAGTTTCTAAATCTATATTAAGTGCTTTCTTTCCAGCAGGTCCTTCTATATTAAGGTTATTTCCAGCTAAAGCTACTTTAACTTTTTCAGGAATCTGTATATTTATTTTTCCAATTTTAGACATTAAAATACCTTACAAATTATTTCGCCACCCAATTTTTGTTTTCTTGCATCTACGTCCGTCATAACACCTTTTGAAGTAGATAAAATTGCAATTCCTAATCCGTTATTTATTTTTGGCAAGCTTTCTGCGCTTGAAAAGACTCTTCTTCCAGGTTTTGACACCCTTTCTATCACATTAATCACTGGGTTCCCTGAATTATATTTAAGATTTATAGCAAGAGTAGATTTATTATTGTCCAATTCGTTGACTTTAAAATCTATTATAAATCCCTCACCTTTTAAAACCTCAGCCAATTTAGTTTTAAATTTTGAAGATGGCATTTCTACAATTTTTTGATTACGCACTTGTGCATTTTTAATTCTTGCCAACATATCTCCAATAGGGTCACTTAAACTCATAATTTATCCTTTCTACCAACTTGATTTTACCATTCCTGGAATTTTTCCTTCCAGACCCAGCTTTCTTAAAGCTATCCTAGATATTTTTAATTTTCTATACACACCGTGTGGTCTCCCAGTAATTTGACATCTGTTTCTAACACGAATTTTTGCCGAGTTTCTTGGCAATTTAGATAACTTCTGTTGTGCTTTGAATCTTTCTTCCAATGGTAATTTTTTGTTCATTATTATCTTTTTTAATTTCTGTCTTTTACTGAAAAACCTATCTGATAACTTAATTCTTTTATTGTTTTTGTTTATCGAGCTTTGTTTTGCCATCAGTTCTTCCTTTCTTCTCTAAATGGAAAGTTAAGTTTTTTTAATAATTCGTAACTATGCGTATTATCTTTTGAGGAAATAACTATTGTTATATCTAGTCCCCTAATTTTATCAACTTTATCAAAGTTTACTTCTGGAAAAATTATGTGTTCTTTTATTCCAAAAGTGAAGTTTCCAAATTTGTCAAAACCTTTTGAAGAAAGTCCTCTAAAATCTTTAATTCGTGGTAGTGCAATATTTACAAGTCTATCAATAAACTCATACATCTTATCTTTTCTTAGTGTAACTTTTAAACCAGCATTGGAATTTTTTCTTGTTTTAAAATTTGATATAGATTTTTTAAATTTTGTTGTAACTGGTTTTTGACCACTAATTTTTGATAGATCTTCCTCACAGGTTTTTATAATTTTTGAGTCATTACCATCAACACCTAAGCCCATATTTAAAACAACTTTTATTAATTTTGGTGCCATATAAGAGTTTTTTAAACCAAATTTAGATTTTAAATTAGATTTAATCTCATTATTGTATAACTCTTTAAGTCTTGGTATCATTTTTTAGCTACTACTTTCTTATCTTTTTTAATTGTTTTTTTTTCTTCTGAAATAATTGATAAATTTGACAAATTTATATAGTTTTCTTTATCGAAAATTCCACCTTTTTTTTCCTTAGTAGTTTTGACATGTTTTTTAATCATATTTAAGCCCTTAACTTTTGCTCTGAAGTTAGTTCTATCAATCTCTATGATTTCCCCTTCTTTGCTTTTATCTTTTCCAGTTAAAATTTTTACTTTATTACCTTTTTTAATTGTCATTATAATACCTCCGGTGCTAAAGAAATTATTTTCATTTGCCCTTTATTTCTTAGCTCTCTTGTTACTGGTCCAAAAATTCTTGTTCCTACTGGCTCGCCTTTATCATCAACCAGCACGGCAGCATTATTATCAAATCTTACCTTTGAACCATCCTCTCTATGAATACCTTTCTTTACTCTAACAACGACAGCTTTGTGGACAGATCCTTTTTTAACTTTCCCTTTCGGTATTGCTTCTTTAACAGCAATAACTATAGTGTCTCCGATACTAGCATATCTTCTTTTTGAACCGCCTAATACTTTTATACACTCAATTTTTTTAGCACCTGTATTGTCTGCTACAAATAATTCTGTTTGTACTTGAATCATTTTTTTTCTCCTACAACTTCAAATTTTTTATTTTTTGAATAAGGTTTACACTCTATTATCGAAACTTTATCGCCACTTTTGTATTTATTTGTTTCATCATGTGCACTATATTTTTTTTTTGCTTTAACAACTTTTTTTAGCATTGGGTGTTGATATTTTCTTTCTACAAGAACTTTAATTGTTTTGTTCTCTTTATCACTAACTACTACACCATGTAAAATTTTTTTAGGCATCTATTTTTCTCCCAACTAAAGTTTTCAATCTCGCGATATTTCTTTTTACCTCTCTTATTTTAGATGGGCTTGTTAATTGTCCGTTTATTTTTTGAAAACGGTAATTAAACAAATCCTTCTTAAATTTATCAATATCTTTAAGAGCTTGAGGTTTGGTCATTTTTTTTATGTCTTTTTTTTTCATCATGTAAATCTTTTTATAAATTTAGTTTTAATCGGTAGCTTAGCAGATGCTTTGTAAAGTGCCTCTTTAGCAGTTTGTTCTGTTACCCCGTCAACCTCAAATAATATTCTGCCAGGTTTTACCCTACAAGCCCAAAATTCTGGTGATCCTTTTCCTTTTCCCATTCTTACTTCTGTTGGTTTTTTTGAGACAGGAATGTTTGGAAAAATCCTTGTCCAGACTCTACCTTGTCTTTTCATGTGTCTTGTTAAAGCCACTCTTGCTGCCTCAATTTGTTTTGAAATAACTCTGTCTGGCGCCATTGCCTTTAATCCATAAGCACCATAATTCATTAGATTACATCGTGAAGCTTTTCCGTGAATTCTTCCTTTATGAGCTTTTCTGAATTTTGTTCTTGTTGGTTGTAGCATAATTTATTTTTTGTTTGTTTCTTGACTAAATTCCTTCGTAAAAATTTCACCTTTGTATATCCATACTTTAATTCCAATAATTCCATAAGTTGTTAATGCTTCAGCTTCAGCATAATCAATATCTGCTCTAAGCGTATGGGATGGAATACTACCCTCTCTTAACCATTCTGTTCTAGCTATTTCGTTTCCACCCAATCTACCACTAACTGAAACCTTTATACCTTTGGCTCCAAGTCTTAAGGCTGATTGCATAGATCTTTTCATAGCTCTTCTATAAGATATTCTTTTTACTAATTGTTGTGCAATATTTTCTGCAACTAAAAAACCATTTGTCTCAGGTTTTTTTACTTCCTTTATATTTAAATTCACTTCATTGCTTGTGAGCGCAGATAGTTTGTTTTTAATTTTTTCAATATCACTTCCTTTTTTTCCAATTACAAATCCTGGTCTTGAAGTATAAATTGTTACAAAACATTTTTTTGAGGTTCGTTCAATCATTACTTTAGATACCCCAGAGTTTATTACATTTTTTTTTATATATTCTCTAATTTTGAAATCTTCAATTAGATAATTACCAAAGTCTTTTTTCTTAGCATACCAAACAGAGTCCCAGCCTCTGTTTATTCCTAACCTTAGACCGACTGGATTAACTTTTTGTCCCATGCTTCTCCTCTACTTTTTTTTTAAATTCAGATAATATTATTGTTAAATTAGAATAAGGTTTTTTAATTGATGCAGCTCTACCTTTTGCTCTTGGTCTAAATCTTTTCATTATCACTTGTTTTCCACAAAAAGCCTCTTTAATAATTAACTTATCTATATCATATTGATAATTATTTTCGGCATTCGCTACAGCTGATGAGATTGTTTTCCTTACGTCTTTTGATATTCTCTTTTCAGAAAAAGTTAAATCTCTAATTGCTACATCTACTTTTTTTCCTACAATTGATTTTAAAATA
>MDTD01182744.1_pt1 | contig 11308 bp, 14 predicted proteins | sample 811221 | NCBI WGS metagenome assembly MDTD01 (sample SAMN05326646, study PRJNA326480) | marine metagenome | isolation source: seawater | place: Pacific Ocean: South West | collected 2011
AGAAAGAAGAATTACCAACTGGGACATGTTTAATATTAGTAACGCCAGATTCAGAAAGAACAATGTGTACTTTCTTAGGAACTGCGGGGAAAATTAATGAGAACGATGTTAGTTCTGATGCAATTAAAAAAAGTGAGATAATATTTTTGGAAGGTTACTTATGGGATGAAGGAGAACCAAAAAAAGCATTTGATAAAGCTATCAATAATGCAAATAAAGTTGCAATGTCGCTATCTGATCTCTTTTGTGTAGATAGACATAAACCTCATTTTTTAAACTTAGTAAAAAACAAGCTCGATATAACTTTTGCTAACGAACAAGAAATTACATCATTAATAGAAGCAAAAAATTTTAAGGAAGTTGTAAACTTTTCAAAACAACTAAATAAATTAGTGATAGTAACTAGAGGTGAGAAAGGTGCAGTTGCGGTTAACGGAGATGAAATTGTTGAAAGTGATATACATAAAAATCTTAAAATTGTAGACCTTACAGGTGCCGGTGATCTTTTTGCTGCTGGTTTTTTGTATGGACATATCAACAAATTAACAACAAAAGAGTGTCTTGAAAAAGGTACCGAAATGTCATCAAAAATAATCCAGCAAATTGGAGCTAGAATATAATTTTAATCTATCGTAATTAATAATATATTAGCCTATGATCAAAAACAAAATTTTAAAACTTTTTCCTGAACCCATATTTAAGTATAAAATTCAAGACTATTTAGAGATAAATAAGAAATTAACTGAATATATCTACAATCTCAAAAGTGAAGATAATGAAGGTTTGAAAAGATCCAATAAAGGTGGGTGGCATTCAAAAAACTTTGAATTAAAAGATAAAAACTCAATACAATTTCAATTCGCAATTAAAGTTCAAGAATATATTATCGATACTTTCAAAAATTTTGGATGGAAGATAAAAAATAAAAATATAAGAATTAGTGAAATGTGGGCAATAATTAACAAAAAAGAGGATTTCAACGTTGTACATACTCATCCTAACTGTTTCTTAAGTGCTGCATATTATGTTAAAGCTCCAGAAAATTGTGGAAAATTTGAAGTGGAGCATCCAAATAGTGCTAAAAAATATGCATTTCCAGAAGTTGAGGTAAGAAACGAGCTAAATTTAGAGGTAGCATCTATTGAAATTGATGAGGGTGATCTATTACTCTTTCCAAGTTATTTACCACATAAAGTTGGACAGAATCAATCTAATGACGACAGAATAGTAATCAGTTTTAATGTTGATATCCAAAAATAAAAAACTTTAAATAAGTTTATTTTTTTTAAACCTTTTGTAACTACCTTTTCCCTTTTTTGGTTTGACAATTTGAATTTTATATTTTTTTGTAAAAAGATCTTTAGCGATTAAATTTTTTTTTTTAGATAATTTGGTAACCATTTTTTTTACTAATTATAAAATTATCGTCATTAAAAATTTTTAAAATTTTTTTTCTTAGTCTATAAATATGTGTTTCTACGGTATGAGTTTCAAGTTGTGAATTATAACCCCAAACTTCTAATTGTAATCTTTTAATACTTACTACATTAGTAGATTTTGATAAAAAAATTATAATTTGTGTTTCTTTTTCAGTTAATTTTAAAACTTTATCATTAAAATTAATTACTCTAGAATTAAGATCAATCATATATTTGCCTATCATGATTTGAGATTTTTTATTAAATTCGGTTGTAAGAAATTTAATATTTAACTTTTCGATAAGTTTAGGTAGCTTGATAGGAAATTTATCTAAAACAAGTTGATTACAATCTAAATCTATATATTTTCTAGTTATAATTATTTGATTTTTCAAATCATCAAATTTTTCTATTAAATTTTTTTGTTCTATAACATTAATTATTTTTAAATTTAAATTATCTTCTAGCTCTTTAAGAATTTCGTATAAATATTTAAAATTAAAAATTACTAAATTTTTTTTATCCATATATAATTAAGAATATGATAATTTTTTTAAAAAATAAAGATACTCTGCAAATAGAAGATTTTTACATGAAATGTTGTATTGGTAAAAATGGTAAATCAAAAAATAAAAAAGAGGGAGATAAAAAGACTCCAGTTGGTAAGTTTAAATTAGAACATCTGTATTACAGAAAGGATAGAGTTAATTTACCAAAAATATTTTTAAAATGTATACCAATCACAAAAACAATGGGCTGGTGTAATGATTTAAAAAACCCAAAAAAATATAATAGATTAATAAAAACTAACACAAACATTAGTCATGAAAAACTTTATCGAAGAGATAACAAGTATGATTTATTAATTCCAATAAAATATAATTATAAAAAGCCAATTTTAGGTAAGGGTAGTTGTATTTTCATTCATATAACAAAAGATTTTAAACCAACACTAGGTTGTGTAGCACTTAAAAAAAAAGATTTTTTAATCATGTTAAAATTAATCAATAGAGAAACTAAAATTAAAATAGGTTAAAATCTTTGTCCAAAGATACTAGATCCAATTCTTAGATAAGTAGAAAAATTTTCACTAGCAATTAAATAATCTGACGACATTCCCATACTGAGTTCTGAAAATCCAAATTCCTTATTTAGCAAATGCATCTCTTTGAAATACTTTTTTGGCTCTGAATCTAATGGTGGAATACACATTAAACCAACTAAATCTAAATTAATTTTTTTACAGTGCTTGATAAGATTTTCTAAAAAATTAATTTGAATACCTGATTTTTGATTTTCATTACCTATATTTACCTGAATAAAAACTTTTAAATTTCTTTTTATTTTAGATTGTTCTGAACAAATTTTATTAGCAAGCTTTTCACTATCTACAGAGTGAATAAAATCAAACAATTTAACTGCGGACTTTACTTTATTGCTTTGCAATTTACCAAGCATATGAAGTTGTAGATCTGGTTTATTTTCCTTAATCTTTGTCCACTTTTCCACAGCCTCTTGAACCTTATTTTCTCCAAAATGAATATGACCAGAATCAATTAATGGTACAATATTTTCTATTTTAAAAGTCTTGGATACAGCAATAATCTTTGGTAGCCTAAAATTATCTTGGGCAGACAATGAAGACTTTATTTTATTTTTAATATCAATTAAATTTTGAACAGTTTTATGCATAACTTTTTAAAAACAAAATATTACTTTATAAATAAATTTGATACAAAAATTATTGATAAACTTGATAAACAAACGATTATTATTTACAGAAATTATACATCAAAAAATGAGAATATACGTTTACTAATAAAAATAAATAATTATTGCAAGGAAAGAAAAATTAAATTTTATTTAGCAAATAATATAAAACTAGCAATGAAACTTAAGCTAGATGGAGTTTACATTCCCTCTTTTAATAAGTCTATGAAACACTTAAATTATTCTATAAAAAATAAATTTGATATCATTGGATCGGCACATAATTTAAAAGAAATAAAGACTAAAGAAATACAAAAAGTAAGTAAAATTTTCTTATCATCAATTTTCAAAAAAAATAAAAACTTTTTAGGAGTTAACAGAGTAAAATTGTTATCAAATCTTACAAGGAAGGATATTGTTGTGCTAGGTGGAATAAGTAAAAAAAATTTAAGGTTAATAAAACTTTTAAATTGTAACGAATTTGCTGGAATATCTTATTTTGAGTAAAAAAAAGGCCCCTTAAATAAGGGGCCCTTTTAAATTCTAAACTAAATTAGAATGCAAACGCAAGGTCTACTGCGTAACCTTTTACATCGTTTGATGTATTAGTGTTACCACCTCTATTTTTCTCTTCAGCTAAAGCAACTGATAAAGTCATAGAGCCCATAGTATACGTAGCACTGATGTTTGAGTTTTCTTGATCAGTAGTAGTATTACCATCATTGTAAGTTGACTCGTTGTAACCAATTGTTAAGTCATCGTTAACTTGGTATGTAATACCCATAGCTTCGAACTCATCATCATTAGTTGCAGCGCTAGCATCTTGCTCTGATTCTTGATAACCAACTGTTACTGGTCCATATGCATACTTAATGTAGTATGTAGTATTATCAGTATTGTTAGTACCACCTTCTGCGTTGTTTTCACCAGCAGCATAACCAAGTGTTAAACCTTCAACACCTGTGTATTCTACAGCGAAGTCAACTGAAGACTCAACTTCTGTTGTACCATCAGATGGAACATATGATGCAGATATTTTAACACCATCTACTAAATCACCAGATGTCCAATGGAACATGTTGTTTGAACTTGCACTTCCAATAGCATTGAAAATAGAAGTTCCAGTAACAGCATTAGCCATATCGTTAGCAGTTCCTAAGATATCAAATGCTTCACCGTAAGCAGTTGGAGTTACATCATCAACAGCTCCCATTGCGTTACTAGCACCGTGACCACCAAAAGTAATAGTACCAAAACCATTAGTATCTATTTTTAGCAATCTATCATCTAGTGCTCCACCGTTAGTATTTGCATCATCTATCTCGAAAGTTACTGATACAGTCATACCGTTATCCATTTCTCCTGAGCCAGTGAATGTTACACCATCGCTCATTGACCAACTGTTACCTTCAGTACCAGTGTCATTTCCAGAGAAAGTTATACCTGCTCCACCAGACGCACTTAGAGAACCAGCATAAGCTGATGTCGCAACAAGTGAACCTGCTAATGCAGTTAAACCTATTTTTTTAATGTTCATATTAATTACTCCTTTTTGTAATTGTTATTATTAATAATAAACGCTGACTTTTTAACATTAAGATTGAATTATTTAAGAATTTAAGGGAAAAACTTAAATATAATTATTTAATGTTGTATTTTTACAACACTAAAAAACCCCTATTTTATTATATTTTTCTAAATATTTTGAGTTTTTCTGTATATAATTACCTATAATTAAAACTTATGTTGTTAAAAATATCAAAAATTATCTTTATTTCATTATTTTCATTCATTCTCTTAAATGGGTGCAAGAATGGTAAATTACCCGGTGCAGATGCACGTAAAGTTCCCTACTCTGCTGAGGAACGAGTTAAAAGACACCTTGAGTCTGGAAAAGGATTCCGCCTTGATAATGCTTTTAAATTGAAAAAGGGGGGTGATTTCGAATTTGCAAGTTCTAATGAATTATGGAGAGCATCTTTAGATGTTATTGATTTTATGCCTCTAGCATCAGCTAATTATAGTGGTGGGATGATTATTACAGATTGGTATACTGATAACTCTAATCCGAAAGATAGTATAAAAGTTACAATTCGATTTTTAACAAATGAAGTTAGATCTGATGCTTTAAGTATTAAAGTTTTTTATAAAAAATGTTTGGATGTTAATAATTGTATTGTCGAAGAAAAAAGTGGAATTTTAGAAAAAGAATTAAAAAAAGAAATTTTAAAACTAGCGGCAAAATATAAAGCAAAAAAAGATAATGATAATTTCAAAGAATACTCATTTACCAATATCAAAGACAATAAAAAAAAATAACTAATTAAAAAGTTAAAACGTGGATAGATATAATTTTAAAATTATTGAGGAAAAATGGCAAAAATTTTGGGAAGATAATAAATTTTTTAGAACTGAGACAGACAAAAATAAAAAAAAATTTTATTGCTTAGAAATGTTTCCATATCCATCAGGAAAAATTCACATGGGACATGTCAGGAATTATACAATAGGAGATGTACTAGCTAGATATAAAATTCTTCAAAATTATAACGTCCTTCATCCAATGGGATGGGACTCATTTGGAATGCCTGCTGAAAATGCAGCTAAACAAAATAATTTGGATCCGAAAACATGGACTGAAAAAAATATTTCAAATATGAAATTACAATTAAAAAAATTAGGTTTGTCTATAGATTGGGACAGAGAAATATCTACTTGCACACCTGAATATTACAAACATCAACAAGCTTTTTTTTTAGAACTTCTAGAAAAAAAATTAGTTTATCGAAAAGAAAATTATGTAAATTGGGATCCTGTTGATGAGACAGTTCTTGCAAACGAGCAAGTAATAGATGGAAAAGGTTGGAGATCAGGTGCTGTAGTAGAAAGAAAAAAGTTAAGTCAATGGTTTTTTAATATTTCAAAATTTTCTCAAGAACTTTTGGATGGTCTCGGAAACCTTGAATATTGGCCAAACAAAGTCAAAACTATGCAAAAAAATTGGATTGGAAAATCATTTGGAAGTGAAATAAATTTTGAAATAGAAGGAGATTTGCCTGTAAATAATATAAAATGTTTTACTACTAGGCCTGACACTCTATTTGGTTTTTCTTTTCTTGCATTATCTATTGATCACGAAATATCTAAATTTTACAATAAAAACAAAGAATTTATAAAATTTAAAGAGGAATGCTCTAAAACTGGTACTACAGAAGAAGCTATAGCAGTTGGTGAAAAAATTGGTTTTAAGACTAATCTAATGGCAATAAATCCCCTTAATCCAAGCCATAAAGCTCCAGTATATTTCGCGAATTTTGTCTTAATGGATTATGGTTTTGGTGCAGTCTTTGGTTGTCCAGCCCATGACCAAAGAGATTTTGATTTTGCTAAAAAATATAATTTAGAAATCAAAACAGTTGTTAAGCCTATTGATGAAAATGAGAAATTTGAGGTTAATAATGCAGCATATTCAGGTCCTGGAATAATTATAAATTCTGATTATCTAAACGGTCTTGAAGCACCAGATAATTCTGTAATTGAAACTATTAAAATTTTAGAAAAAAAAAATTAGGAAAAAAACAAGTTAATTATCGATTAAAAGATTGGGGCGTTTCGCGACAAAGATACTGGGGATGCCCCATCCCTGTTGCTTATGACGAAAATGGTGATGTGCACCCAATACCAAGATCGATGTTACCAGTAAAACTACCAGAAAATATTGATCTAAATGTAAAAGGTAATCCTTTGGATAGTCAAAAAGAATGGAAAGAAATCATTATTGATGGAAAAAAAATGACAAGAGAAACCGATACGTTAGATACGTTTGTTTGTTCCTCTTGGTATTTTTTAAGATTTTGTTCGCCAACTGAAAATGATTATGGTTTTAAAGAAAATGACATAAATTATTGGATGCCAGTAGATCAATATATTGGAGGTGTTGAACACGCAATTTTACATTTATTATATTCACGTTTTTTCATGAGAGCGATTTCGTATAATAATAGCAATTTTAATCTAGAGGAACCTTTTAAAGGTCTATTTACTCAAGGTATGGTGTGCCATGAGACGTATAAAGATTTGGATAATAATTGGGTGAGCCCTGACGAAATTAAAATCATAAATGGAAAAAAATATTTAAAAAAAGATGATTCAAAAATGGTCAGAGTTGGTCCCTCAGAATCAATGTCAAAGTCAAAAAAAAATACTATTGATCCTGAAAATATAATATTTAATTATGGTGCAGATGCCGCAAGATTATTTATTTTATCAGATAGTCCACCCGAAAAAGACGTGCAATGGTCAGAAGAAGGTATTGTTTCCTCTTTCAAATTTGTACAAAAATTGTGGAATCTAAATTCAAGAATATTAGAAGAGACGAAAAAAAATTATGAAAAAGATAAGGATCATGAAATTGTAAAATTTACAAACAAATTAATAAAAAAAATCACTGATAATCTAGAAAGTTTTAGTTACAATAAAATTGTAGCAAATTTACATGAAATGTACTCTTTCATGCTTAAACAAATAGAAAATGGATACACAAAGAAAACATTAATTGAGAATTACAAAAATATACTAATATTAATCTCTCCAGTTATGCCTCATTTTGCGAGTGAGTGTTTAGAAATTATAGGAGCGCAAAATGATAAAATTAAATGGCCAGAGGCTGATGAAAAATTTCTCGAAGATGAAGAGGCTAATATAGTTATACAAATTAATGGTAAAAAAAGAGGATTAATAAATATAAAAAAAGATACGGAAGAAGACAATTTGATAAATATAATTAAAAATGATGAAAAAATATCAAAATATATAAGTGGTAAAATAATAAAAAAACAAATTTTTATTAAAAATAAAATATTAAACTTTATAATTTAAAAATGAAAAAAAACTACTTAATAAATTTAATTTTATTATTGTTGATAAGTAGCTGTGGCTTTTCACCAGTGTACAAAGAATTTAAAAATGAAAAATTTAAATTCAATATTATTGAAATCATTGGTAATGATGAAATGAACAATTTTACTACAATACAACTAAATAAATACTCAAATAACTCCTCAAATAAAATTTATGATTTAAAAATAAAGACAAATTACTCTAAAAATAATTTATCAAAAAATAAGGTAGGAGAAGTAACAAATTATCTTATGGTCACAAATATAGAATTTGAAATAATAAATTTAGAAAAGAATAATAAATTTTCATTTGAAGATGAAACAAAAACAGAAAATATAACCAATAAATTTGAATTAAAAAATTACGAAAAAGCTGTAATAAATAACTTTATATCATCAGCTATTGAAGAATTTATTTTAAAAATTTCTACGTCAGAATGATTGTTAAATCCCAAGAGTATAAAACAATAGATATAAATCAAAGTAATATTATTTTGTTTTATGGAAAAAATGAGGGACTAAAGAATGAAATCAAGAACGAATTGATAAAAAATAGAGAACAAATTTCATATTTTGAACAAAGTGAAATCTTAGATCAAGAAAACATTTTTTTTGATAATATTTATTCAGAGTCTCTTTTTGAAAAACAAAAAACTATTATAATTAAACGAGCTACAGATAAGCTTCTTAAAGTCTTAGAGACTATAAATAAAAATAAACTATATGAAACGTTCGTAATTATTTATGCAGATCAATTAGAAAAAAAATCTAAATTAAGATTATATTTTGAAAAAGAAAAAGATTTTGTTTCTATAGCTTTTTATCCTGATACTGAAATAACACTCTTAAAACTAGCCTCAAATTATCTAAAAAGAAAAAATATATTAATCTCTCAAGAAAATATAAATTATATTGTAAGGAAATGTGGAGGAGATAGGGAGGTATTATTTAATGAATTAACGAAAGTCGAATTTTTTTCTAAAAATAAAAAAAAGGTTGAAACTAAACAATTAACTAAGTTAATTAATCTGTTTGAAAATCATAGTATTTCAGAGCTTATCGATAATTGCCTTGCAAAAAATGAAAAAAAGACAATTGCTATTTTGAATGAAAATAATTTTAATAATGAGGAATGTGTATTAATTACTAGAATATTTTTAAATAAAGCAAAAAAAATTCTTAAGCTTTCAAAAGAATTTAAAAAAAATAAAAATTTAGATTTAACTATTACAACTGCGAAACCTCCAATTTTTTGGAAAGATAAAGAAGTTACAAAAAAACAAATCATTAAATGGAGTCCAGAAAGCATAAAAAAATTAATATTTAATATAAATGAAGTTGAGCTTGCAATTAAGAAAAATGTTAATAACTCATTAAATTTATTAATAGATTTTATTATTGAACAATCGCTATCAAAAACTAATAATTAGATTTAATTATGTCAATAATCTTATTTAATTGATCTAAATCTTTATATTCAAAACTAATTCTACCCTTATTTCTTTTATTATTAGTTATTTCAACATTTATACCTATTTTATTTGAGACGGATAATTCAAGTGCAATAATATTTGTATCTTTAAACTTTTTTGATTTCCGTCTCTTATTTTTAAAAATCTTTACAAGGTCCTCCGCTTGCCTAACAGAAAGTTTTTTTTCTATAATTTTAGCTGCTACAAAACTAGCATTATCTAAACCAACTAAAATTTTACCATGACCAGCTGTTAATTTTTGAGTTTCGATTAATTTTATTACATCATCGGGCAGCGTTAAAAGTCTTAGGGAATTAGTAATATGGCTCCTACTTTTACCTATAAATTTTGATACTTTTTCTTGATCATAAGAGAATTCATCAATTAGCCTTTTATAACCTTGCGCTTCCTCTAATGGATTTAGATCATTTCTTTGCACATTTTCTACAATTGCAAATTCTAAAGATTTTAAGTCGTCAGCCTCAGTTATTACAACAGGTACATTATGTAAACCAGCTCTTTGTGCAGCAAGCCACCTTCTTTCACCCGCAATTATTTCAAATTTTAATTTATCATTCTTTGAATTTCTAACAATTATGGGCTGTATCATTCCTCTTTCTTTAATTGAATTTGTTAGATCGTCTAGGCTAGCCTCATCAAATATTTTTCTAGGTTGATATCTATTGGGCATTAGATCACTTATTGCGATTAGATTTTTTTGAGACTCTACTTTTGTTTCTCCCATCAATGAAGAAAGGCCTCTTCCCAATCCTTTTTTAATTTTATCCATTAAGCAGCGCTCCCTATTGTTGTTTCTTGATCAATAAATTCGTCAGTAAAACTAAAATAAGATTTACTGCCAGGACACGATTTATCATAAATTAAAACTGGCATACCATGCGAAGGTGCTTCGGACAATCTCACATTCCTTGGTATCACAGTTGAATAAACCTTTTCAGTAAAATAATCTCTAGCTTCCTTCTCAACCTGTGAAGAAAGTTTATTTCTTTTGTCATACATGGTTAAAAGTATGCCTCTTATTTTTAAATCTGGATTTAGACTTACCTTTATCCTTTCAATTGTTTTCATTAACTGAGTTAAGCCCTCAAGTGCAAAAAATTCTGTTTGTAAGGGGACTAAAAGAGAATTAGAACTTACTAAGGACATAATAGTAAGAAGGCTCAAAGAAGGCGGACAGTCTACTAATACATAATCATATAACTCTCCAGAATTGTTTAAATATGCGGATAATTTTGTCTTTAAAATAAAGGCCCTATTGCTGTCATCAGCTGTCTCGACCTCAAGTCCTGAAAGATCTACATTAGATGTAATAATGTCTAGATTTTCAAATTGTGTCTTTTTAATTACCTCATTAATCTCTTTAGACCCATTTAATACTCCGTAAATAGTGGTACTTGAATTATCCATATTAGATAATCCTAGACCCGTAGTTGCGTTACCCTGTGGATCTAGATCAATCACTAAAATTTTTTTATCTAGTTGTGTCAGTCCGGCAGCAAGATTTATAACAGTAGTAGTTTTTCCCACACCACCCTTTTGATTTATGACTGAAATAATTTGCATTTAATATTTTTTATTATCCCTTTAATTTTTTTTTTTTTATATTTTTTATATTTACCAAAAATGAATCTTTGCTTGTTAAACTTTTCTTTACATTATAGACCAAGTCCCAACTTTTTTTAGAATTTTCGAAAATTTTTTTCCCACTTTTTCCCATAAAGAAAATTAAGTTTTTATATTTAGAAAAATTATCAAATACTAAATCTAAAACTACTGGCATTGGCTTGAA
>MDTD01065697.1_pt1 | contig 11307 bp, 16 predicted proteins | sample 811221 | NCBI WGS metagenome assembly MDTD01 (sample SAMN05326646, study PRJNA326480) | marine metagenome | isolation source: seawater | place: Pacific Ocean: South West | collected 2011
AACTCAAACGCCCCAGAACCGGCTCGTCCATCCTTGGTGGGCCACCCACCCATCAATGCGAGTTCCATCGCGCTGACAAAAATAATATTGCACCCACGCCCCGGCCGAAACAACAACGGAGTAAACCTTACCCACAGACACACCATTTAATCGGGGGATAAGTAAGGGAAATCCGGTGGAAAACCGCATACGGAACCGTACGGCTCGAATTTTTCTTGTTGTCCGATGCCGTAGACCTAGTTTTTCCCGTTTCCAAGCGAGGCCCGCGCATGAGAACGATGGCTGACACTCTCCACAAAAAAACTGGCTCGTGGTTTCAGATTGATCTAACGCCGGCGCAGCCAAGACGTTGAGTTATACTTTTTCGTATCGGGCTGAATCATCTCGGCCATAAAGCCTTCGCCGCGAACCTGCTTGGACGGTTGGGGGGGCGAGGCGCGTGCGACCGCCATATCGTCCTTGGTGGCACGGACGACCGTCGACCGGTGGCGATCAATATCGTCCTGACCCTCGGGCACAGCTTGAACATACCGCTTACGGTCACTTTGCAGCCGTTCTCGGCGACGACGCTTGATCATTTCCTCGTTCCGGGCTTTTCGGGCTCCTTTAATTACGACATCGCGGCGCCGTCGGGGTTCGTAGTGATTGTCGCCGAGGCTCTGCTACTGATCCACCGTCGGTTCAGTCGACCGGTTTGAAAAAGCCGGCCGCCCGGTATTGCTTCGGCCAAGCGTAATCCTCGATATCCAGCGCCCGGGCGGCGTGATGCGCGAAGTACGGGTCGTAAAGCTGTCCTTTTGCCATGCAGCATAAATCTGCGCGGCCTTCGGCGATAACCTCGTTGATCTGTTGCGGGCCGCCCACATTTCCGACCGTCATAGTTGGGATGCCCGCCTCGTTTCGGATCCGTTCACTGAAAGGTGTTTGAAACAGGCCGTCGACCCGGGGACGGACATCGTCAGTCACGTTGCCGCTTGAAACATCGACGATATCGATGCCCGCTTCCTTCAGCATCCTGCCGATCTCGACCGCGTCGTCGACTTCGGTGCCGCCTTCCACCCAGTCATAGGCAGAAATACGCATGGAGACCGGTTTTTCATCGGGCCAGTTGTCACGGATAGCTCGGAAGACCGCGAGCGGAAAACGCATTCGGTTTTCAAGTGGCCCGCCATAGTCATCGTTGCGGGTATTCGACAGCGGCGAAATGAAGCTGGAGATCAGATAACCGTGCCCGCCGTGGATCTCGATCATGTCGAATTCGGCTTCGTTGGCCCACCGCGTGCCCTGTTCGAACGCGTCGATCAAGCGCGCCATGTCGTCTTCGCTCATCTGGCGCGGTGTCTGGCTGTCCGCCGAAAACGGTATGGGTGACGGCGCGATGATTTCCCAGGCCTGGTTGTCAGGCAGCGGGCCTCCGCCTTCCCACGCGACCTCGCAGCTCGCCTTTCGGCCTGCATGGGCAAGCTGGATGGCGATTTTTGCGTCCGAATGGCTGTGGACGAAATCTACCACTCGTTTCCAGGCGTCGACATGTTCCGGCTTGTACATGCCGGCACAGCCGTTCGAAATCCGACCTTCCGGCGAAACATCCGTCATTTCCGTAATGACGAGTCCCGTTCCGCCCATCGCGCGGCTGCCCAGATGTACGACATGCCAGTCGTTTACGGTGCCGTCGATAGCCGAATACTGGCACATCGGCGACATGACCAGACGGTTTCTGACGGTCATTCCGCGAAGGGTGAAGGGCGTGAACATGGGGGTGTCGGACATTTCGGTATTTTCCCTGTCTGGATCTATGGGAGCGGAGGTCAGATAGGTTTACCCGCGCTTGTCGCCCATGCATTGGCCATGAATATATTGGATGGCAAGTGTTCGTCCAGCACCTTGCGGGCGGCTTCCGCACCAGCAACAGGAAGCATTCCTGTATCGAGGACGCCGATTTGTTTCAGGGCCGAGCCCTGGTCCCAGTAGATGTGCTCATGGCAGACCTTGTCGCCACGGAATTTGACGATCAGGACCGTTGCCAGTTCTACGTATTCCTGGGTCGGCTCGATTTCCGGGAAATATCGGTCGAGCATCTGGTCGTGCTTGAAGCGAACCACGAGCTCCAGCACGACCCGGTCCGGGCCAAGAGTATGCGATACGGTGACGCTGCTGCGGTCCGTCGAATTCTGTTCGACGAAATGATACTTATAGAATCGTTTCAGCATGTCGTGTCCGACGCCGCCCGCAAGGGTTGCTACGTGATTTACGTAGGGGTCCGAAATCATGGTTTCCATGGTGGCGTCGACATCTCGTGTTTCGAATTCGTGGCGGATGTGTTCCGCAAAAAGCGCGACATAGTCGTAGTGTGGCCCTACCATGCGCCGGATCAGTTCAAGGGTCCGGGAATGTGCCAGGCTGTCGACGCGGCCATCAAAAGCGGGATGACCGGGCAGCGAAAATCCGGCGGCAGCGTCGTGCCATTCGTAAACCCGGGAACCATTTGAGGGATCGAGGCCCGTCCGTAGGGCACACACAAGTGCGGATGCGTCCGAATCATCCTTTGTGCCGAATTGCCATACGGTAGGGCAGGCGCAGGCCCTGTTCAGGGTGTCAGCCGGCGCGGACGGATCGGGGTCAAAGGCGACGACCGCGTCGAACTTTCCGGCGACGGCCAATGCCGCTTCGATGGGTTTTCCATGGGCGATGCATACCGGGCCGCCAGTACATTCAGTTTTTTCAGCAAGCGTGTCGGCCGCGGCGGCCACCTCGGCTGGCGCCGGCGATCCAGGCAGATTAAGAACTGCGTAGCCTTCTTCCGCGAACAGGGTGCCACGCGCGTTCGCGATGCTGGCTGATACATCGCCACAAAGCAGCACCAGTCCCGGTCCGCTTCCGGACTCGTGGACTTGTAAATTTTGCTTGTCATCCGCTCTTCTCATGACGCTGTACTCCGTTTGCCTATTGTTGCGGTGTCAGGATGGTATTCAATCTCCCGGCGCGAAAGCCGCGTGAGGAAAGATAAGAATCGGGGAGGAAAAATGGTGCCGCCGGTGAGAATTGAACTCACGGCCTCACCCTTACCAAGGGTGCGCTCTACCCCTGAGCTACGGCGGCATCCAAAGGGCGAAGCACAATGCCATTGGCGGGCCAAATGTCAACTGCATGTGTACCGGATTGGGGATATAACAATCGTATGGAAAATGATGGTAAACCCCGCCCCAGCCGCGAGGAAGTACGCCGCGCCCGTCAGGCAGAAGCGCTGCGCGCCAATCTGCAACGCCGCAAGCAACAGGTGCGTGAACGGGAAGACGCCAGCAAGCGCGACGGCGGTCCCGCCGGCAGCGGCCCCGTGTCTCGTAAATAATCGCACATTGCTGGCCATCGCCGGGTGTCAGCATTATAAATCGCTGTCCCCAAACTTATCGGAATTTGAGACGTTAACCAGCCGCGCGTCGCGCGGGTCGCATCAACAGGAAAAATGGATCAGATCGTCATTCAGGGCGGCAATCGTCTTAGCGGAGAGATTGCAATCAGCGGCGCGAAAAATGCCGCACTGCCGCTTATGGCAGCCAGTTTGCTCAGCTCCGAACCTCTGAAACTCGCAAATCTGCCACGGCTGGCAGATATTTCGACTATGTCTAAATTACTGACGCAGCATGGGGTCGAGGTTCAGCAATCGGACGGCAGGGGTCCCGGGGTGACCATGACATTCGATGCCGCCGGGGTGGATAACACCATTGCACCGTATGACCTTGTCCGCCGCATGCGGGCCTCCGTGCTTGTGCTAGGCCCGCTGGTCGCCCGGTTCGGTAAGGCAAAGGTTTCCCTACCGGGTGGATGTGCCATTGGCACACGGCCGGTCGATCTCCATATCCAGGGACTGGAAGCGCTTGGGGCCAGAATCGAACTGGATGGCGGGTATATAACCGCCATGGCGCCGAACAGACTTGTCGGCGAAAAGGTTGCCTTTCCCTTCGTGTCTGTCGGGGCGACCGAAAACATCATGATGGCGGCGTGTCTGGCAAAGGGCGAAAGCGTCCTGACAAACGCCGCGCGCGAGCCAGAGGTTACGGATCTAGCGAATTGTCTCGTTGCGATGGGGGCAAAAATCGACGGGATTGGCTCCGATACACTCACCATTCAGGGCGTAGACAATCTGTCCGCTGCGACGCATGCCGTTGTCGGAGACCGCATAGAGGCGGGGACCTATGCGATGGCCGCGGCGATTACGGGCGGCGAACTGACCCTTGCTGGTGTGCCGTCCGATATGCTTGAAGCGGTGTTCAAGACGTTGTCGAAAGCGGGGCTGATACTCGAAGATACGCCCAGGGGAACAAGTGTTAGCCTCGATCCCGGCGGGCTGCGCGGGGTCGACGTGATGACCGAACCTTTCCCGGGGTTCCCGACTGACCTGCAGGCGCAGGTCATGGCCATGATGTCGGTTGCCGAGGGCGCGGCTATGATCACCGAGACGATTTTCGAAAACCGGTTCATGCACGTGCCGGAGCTGTCGCGTATGGGGGCGAATGTTAACGTTCACGGCGCGTCGGTGATGGTGCGAGGCGTTGACCGACTGACAGGTGCGGAAGTGATGGCAACCGATCTGCGCGCGTCTTCGTCGCTGGTACTCGCGGCTCTTGCAGCCAGAGGGGAGACGGTGATACGGCGTGTGTATCACCTCGACCGCGGTTATGAACGTATCGAGGAAAAACTTGCGGCATGCGGCGCAGTTATCGAGCGCCGGTTCGAAGGATAGGGACTGAAGACCGATGTCCGAAAAAATGCTGAAACTCGCCGCTACAGATAAAGAGGATATAGTCGTCCTGTCGGCATTGTTGCAGGATGCCGTTGTTCCAGCGAGCGAAATGATCTACTTAGCCGCCGAGCACCGATTTGCTATCGTCGTGTACCGGTTTCGCTGGGAAGACGCGGGCGAGGAGAGGGTGTCTGGGGCAATTTATGAACGTATCCGCTGCGGTATCTCATTCGATAGGGTCACCGGGGTGCGCCACCGGAATCTGGATCAGTCGCAGCGCGGTGAAATGCTTGATTTACTGGCGCTCGAAGCAGCGAGAGAGTATGTAGACCTGCTTTTTGCGGGTAGCGCGACGATCCGGCTCGAGGTCGAGTCGATCCTGTGCCACGCGGAGGATTTAGGCGAAGCTTGGCCGACGAAGTGGCGCCCCGCACATAATGAGAGCGCCTGACCTTTTAGGACGCTGGCATCGCCGCAGGAGAACAAGATGATTGCCGCCAATGAAAATCTGCGTCTCGCCGTACCTCGCGGGCGCATATTAGAGGAATTGCTGCCGCTGATGGCGGAAGCCGGGATCGAGCCGGAACCGGCATTTTACGACAAGCAGGAACGCAAGCTGGAATTCGCTTCCAACATCCCGAACCTGTCGATTCTGCGCGTCAGATCGTTCGATATTGCCACCTTCGTCGCTTTCGGCGTCGCCCAGATAGGTATTGCCGGCCGCGACGTGCTGATGGAGTTCGATTTCCCCGAGGTTTACGCACCGCTCGATCTTGGTATCGGGGCGTGCCGGATGGTGGTGGCGCAATCCCGAGAATTACACGAAAAGGACAACCCGCGCCGATGGAGCCATGTCCGGGTCGCCACCAAATATCCGGAAATCACCCGCCGTCACTTCGCGGCCCGCGGTGTGCAGGCCGAATGCGTGAAACTGAATGGTGCGATGGAAATCGCCCCGTCGCTGGGTCTTTGCCGGCGGATCGTCGACCTCGTGTCCACGGGATCCACGTTGGAGGCAAACGGACTGGAGGAAGTAGAGGAGATCGCCAAGATCACTTCGCGTCTTGTCGTAAACCGTGCGGCGATGAAAACCCGGCCGGAGGAAATCCATGGTTGGATCGACCGTTTCGAGGAGGCGCGGGATGCCGCTTAGGCTGTCCCATAACGCGGCCGGATTTTCGGAGGATTTCGACGCTTATATCTCCCGGCGCCGGGACTTTGCGGAGGATGTATCCGGAATCGTTGCCGACATCGTTGCAGATGTACGCCAACGCGGCGATGCCGCCGTGATGGATTACACGTCGCGGTTCGACCGGCTCGATGTATCGGGTGGATTGCGCCTGGATCCTTCCCTGATCGAGGCCGCCCGAGATGCCTGCCCGCCGGACCAGATTGCTGCGCTTGAAACTGCGGCTGCCAGAATTCGGGCTTTTCATGAACGGCAGCTGCCCGACGGTATTGCCTTTACCGATTCGGACGGTGTGCGTCTCGGTGCGCGGTGGACTCCCATTTCCGCAGCCGGTATTTACGTGCCCGGCGGTACCGCAGCCTATCCCAGCTCGGTCCTGATGAACGCGATACCAGCGGCGGTTGCCGGTGTGTCGCGGGTCGTCATGGTAGTGCCGACACCGGACGGGGAGACCAATCCGCTCGTGCTGGCAGCAGCGCACCTAGCGGGTGTGACAGAAATATATCGGATTGGTGGCGCGCAGGCAGTTGCCGCGCTCGCCTTCGGAACGGACACGATCGCGCCGGTGGATAAGATCACCGGTCCGGGGAATGCGTTCGTGGCCGAAGCAAAACGGCAGGTTTTCGGGACTGTCGGGATCGACATGATTGCGGGCCCGTCGGAAATTCTTGTTGTCGCGGACGCGGAAAACGATCCGGCATGGATTGCTGCCGATCTGCTGTCTCAGGCGGAACACGATACGTCATCCCAATCGGTGCTAATAACCGACAGCGGTGCATTGGCCGATGCGGTTGCCGATGGGATCGAGAGCCTTCTGGGGAACCTGCCGCGCCACGACATCGCGCGTCAAAGCTGGGAAGATCACGGCGCCATCATCCTTGTCGACAACCTGTTCCGCGCTGCAGAACTGGTCAACCGTATCGCACCCGAGCATCTGGAACTGGCTGTGGAGGACCCGGACGGCCTCGCCGAAAAAATCACCCATGCCGGGGCGATTTTTCTGGGACGACACACGCCCGAGGCGATTGGTGATTACGTTGCCGGCCCAAACCATGTGTTGCCGACCGCGCAAAGCGCCCGGTTTTCTTCCGGGCTCGGAGTTATCGATTTCATGAAACGCACCACGTTGGTGTCTTGCGATGCGGATGCGCTTTCGCGGATCGGTCCCGCTGCGGTGACACTAGCGGAGGCCGAAGGACTAGACGCGCATGCCTGGGCGGTAACAGTCCGTCTGAACAAGCGCTGACGGCGGAACGGACGCCGATGTCGGAGGAGCGCAACAAGCTGTTCGATGTCAGACTCGATGACCACAATTTCGTCGCCCGCAATCCGGAAGTAGAACATGAACGCCGCATCGCCATCTATGACTTGCTAGAAGACAACAAGTTCGAGATCGTCGGCAGCGATCTCGGCCCGTACGCCCTATGCCTGAAGCACCAAGAAACTCGGCTGATTTTCGAAATTACCTCCAGCGACGGCACCCATGTCGCCGACATCCAGTTGTCGCTATCGGTGTTTCGCAAGATCATCCGTGACTACTTCACCGTCTGCGAGAGCTACTACGATGCCATCAAGTCGGCCTCGCCGTCGAAAATCGAGGCGATCGATATGGGGCGAAGGGGCCTCCACGACGAAGGCGCCGCGATGCTGCGCGAGAAGCTGGAAGAACATGTCGAGGTCGACGATAGCACCGCGCGACGCCTGTTCACGCTGATCTGCGTTCTGCACGTGCGAGGGTGACGGATTTGCCCGCCCGCCCTTCCAGTCTTCTGTTCGTATGCGGCGAAAACGCTCTGAGGTCGCCCATGGCTGAAGCGTTGACCAAAAACCGTTACGGAACGGAGATATTCGTGGACTCGGTTGGGGTTCGTGACGGCGACCTGGATCCCATGGCAATCGAAGTGATGGATGAAATCGGGATCGATATGTCGCGGCATAAATCTAAGCGGCTGGACGATCTGATGGACACCTCGTTCGAGGTCATCGTGACATTGTCGCCCGAAGCGCAGCACAAGGCAATCGAGCTGACCCGGGTTACCGCATCGGAGGTTGAATACTGGCCGACGCCGGATCCGTCGGTCGCGGAAGGCCACAGGGAGGCGCGTCTCGCTGCATATCGCGATCTTCGCGATTATCTCGCCCGGCGTATCGGTGAACGATTTAAAGAAGAGGGCAGAACATGAACGGCTTGCCCATCTGTTTCGTGTCCCTAAAACCCTTGACCTTAACGCGCTTAACCCGCACTTTCCCGCCAAATACGGATAAGGCTGGGAAGAGTGATGGCTAAAGAAGATCTTATTGAGTTCTCGGGAACGGTTCTCGAATTGCTCCCCAACGCGATGTTCAGGGTGAAGCTGGATAACGATCATGAAGTGCTCGCCCACACATCCGGTAAGATGCGTAAAAACCGTATCCGAGTTCTCGCCGGTGACCGCGTCAACGTCGAGATGACGCCCTACGACCTGACGAAGGGTCGTATCACCTTCCGCTTCAAATAGCTCTGATGGTCCGGAAATCCGGGCCGCAACGGCTTGTTCTCGCTTCGGCGTCTCCGCGGCGCCGCGATCTGCTCGCCCAAATTGGACTTGTGCCGGACGAAGTTCTCCCCGCCGATATCGACGAAACGCCGCTGAGGAACGAACAACCTGGACCGTTGGCCAAGCGCCTGTCCCGTGAAAAGGGTGAAGCGGTCGCCGCCGCGAATACGGATGCTTGGGTTTTATCCGCCGATACCGTTGTCGGGCTTGGGCGGCGTATCCTCGGCAAACCCGGAGACGAGACGGAGGCGCGCCGTTTTCTAAAACTGTTGTCAGGACAGCGACACAAGGTTTTCGGCGGTATCACGGTTGTGGCCCCAGATGCCGATCCAGTGACCAAGCTGGTTACCACGTCCGTCACGTTCAAACGGCTCGAGACCGCGGAAGTCGACCGATATCTGGCAGGCGGCGAATGGCAGGGCAAGGCTGGCGGCTATGCTATCCAGGGACGTGCTGGCGGTTTTGTTCGCGGTTTGAATGGTTCGTATTTCAATGTTGTGGGATTGCCGCTTTACGAAACGCAGTCGCTTTTGCGAGGATCGGGTTATTTACCTCCGAAGTAAACGTTCCCCGATGAGTTTGCCATGAGCCAAGAACTTTTTATCAACGTCACTGCTGCCGAGATCCGCGCGGCGCTAATGGAGGATACTGTTCTGATCGACCTGATCGTCGAACGTCGCGCAGGTGCAAGCTTGGTCGGGAATATATATCTCGGCAGGGTCGAACGCGTAATGAGCGGCATGGAGGCAGCTTTCGTTGATATCGGGTTGTCGCGGTCCGGATTTCTCGGTCTAGATGGCGGTCGGCGCCGCAACGGGGAGGCCGATGACCCCGTCCACGAGGGTGAGGCCGTTGTGGTACAGATCACCAAGGATGCGATCGCTGGCAAGGGCGTCCAGCTCTCGCGCCGGCTAACACTTCCAGGGCGTTATCTTGTGTACGCGCCGCTGCAGGGTCGCGTCATGGTTTCGCGCCAGATCGACAACGAGGGGGAACGCCACCGATTGACCGAGCTGATGGCCGCACTTGCTGATGACGGCGAGGGATTTATCGTCCGGACGGCGGCAGTGGTCGCATCTGCGAAGGAACTGGAAGCCGACCGGGACCAGCTCCGAGATACCTGGGCGGGGATCGAGGACGCGCAGGCTACGATGAAAGCACCATCCTGCCTGCATGCGGATATCGACCCGGTCCTTCGGGTCTTGCGCGACTGCGCGCTGGACGACATCGACGCGGTGCGTGTGGATGACGACGGCGCTGCGGAGTCTGCCCGTAAGTTTTGCGAGAAAGTCATGCCGGGGATGGCGGAGCGCGTTAAGCCTCATTCTGGTCCGCAGCAGATGTTCGAACAATACGGTATCGAGGAGGAGATAGAGCGCGCGTGTTCCCGTCGTGTGGATATGATTTCCGGTGGTAGCCTCGTGATCGAGACAACAGAAGCGCTGACGTCGATCGACGTGAATTCGGGCCGGTTCGATGGGGGGTCGGATCTTGAACAGATGGCCTACCGGATCAATTGCGAGGCGGCGGAAGAAGCCGCCCGCCAGATTAGGTTGCGAAATATATCCGGTCTGATCGTCGTGGATTTTATCCAAATGGAGGACGATGAAAACTGGGACGAGATACTGGGCTTGATGGAAGGTGTCACCGGCAAGGATCGGAATCCCACCAGGATTCTGGGGGTTACGGAGGCAGGGCTGGTGGAGTTGACGCGCCGCCGTCGCCGAAAACCGTTGCTGCATACGATGACCGAAATCTGCGCGGCCTGCGGCGGACTGGGGAGGATTAAATCTGTCGATGCCGTATCGATTGAAATACTGCGTGCGCTGCAACGGGAGTCGAGCGCCGCGCCGCCCGGCGAAATCGTGCTCTACGCTGCGGAAGATGTTGTCGACTCACTCGAGAACGGCTTTGGGGCACTGGTCGACGGTATAGAGGACGACAACGGCCGCACGATTATCCTTCGAGCCGACGATGAATACGGTCGCGAGAACTACGATATCGTTGTGGAGTAAACAATGGCGAGCGTTGCGAAATCCCGATGTCCCATCTGTAACGCGGAGAGGGTCGAAAAATTCCGCCCCTTTTGCTCAAAGCGCTGCGCGGAACTGGATCTTGGCCGCTGGTTCACCGGTAGTTATGCTATTCCGACCGAGGAAATGCCCGACGAATTCGACATCGGCATGGGTGACCGTAACCGCGACGACGAACCGTTCTGAAATTCCTAATAGCGTCCGGCTAGCTGGATGAAAGCTATCCCTGCGCGGCGTATATCATGATTTCAATAGGCGTGTCGGGTGGTAAAATTACGCCGAAGCACGCCCTGGCCGGGGGGGGTGTTCGATCCGATCCATTCCATCGCGGCTTCGTGCATCGTGTTTTTCTCATTCATGTCGGAGATATAGACCACTGCGCTGAGGATTTTGGTTTTGTCGTAACCTGCATGATCCAAAATGCCGTCGATCTTTGTCAGCGCCTCTGCGGTCTGCTCTTTCATGCCAAGGGGTTTGTCGTCCGGGACAATGCCTGACAAACAGATATAGCTGTTTTGGATGAGGGCGCGGCTGTTCCAGTTGCCCGGTTAAAAATGTTCGAGGGTTATGGCGGTTATTTCATTATGCGATTGTGTTAGGCGGCAGGATACCGCGGGCGGGGCTTGCTGGACAGCAGCGGCGTTATTGCCTATAAGCTGCCTTCGCTGGTTTTCTCGGCGCGCCCAGGTAGCTCAGTTGGTAGAGCATCGCACTGAAAATGCGGGTGTCGGTGGTTCGAATCCGCCCCTGGGCACCACCTTGCTTCCTAAGTTATTGCTTTTAAATCGCTTTTCGCGATTTGTGGAA
>MDTD01186621.1_pt1 | contig 11307 bp, 8 predicted proteins | sample 811221 | NCBI WGS metagenome assembly MDTD01 (sample SAMN05326646, study PRJNA326480) | marine metagenome | isolation source: seawater | place: Pacific Ocean: South West | collected 2011
CCTCGATTTTGGTAGCCTGTTACTCTTGTGAGATTTTTTTCGAGTTCAGTTGCGTTGAAATTACTTAATGCATGATATTGATCTTGAGTTAGAGTGAGTGCTTCTTCAGATTCACAAGCTGTTTGAATCGCAAGAAGAGCCATAAAAGAAGGTGATAAACCATCCTGTACATCCTCAACGATCACTTCTAATGTTCCTTCTCTATCTGATGTATAACGATCTATTAAATATTCTAATTGTTCCGGAGTTTCTGAGCTTCCTTTCCTGATCAGCCATGCTTGAATAGAATCTGTTTTTTTATCGAGCTCTTGTTGGCGATCATGTTCATTTAAATCTGTTAATGCCTGAGTGGCTTTCAGTTCGTCTTGAGTTTGAAGGTATGCTTGAATAGAGGGTCTTCTTGCTTGGAGTTCAGTTGTGAGTTGTGCGTTTAAAAACTGACTGCCTTGTATTGATTTTAAACATTCTATTTGATCTGCAGTCAGTGTGGCATTTTCCTGAGTTAAATATTGGGCAAGTGCTTGAACTGCTGCACGATGATCTTCGGCTATCGTTGCATGGAGTATTGATGAATGTTTTTCTTTTAATTCTGATAAAACTTGATAAGTGTCTAAGGTGTTTAAAGCCTCTTGTGATATTTCTTCTCTGCCTTTTAGCTGTTTAATAAAGTCTGTCTTCTCAGTATTTGTAGTCATTGCTCGGTATGTTAATAGAAATCCATCGAATGCGTTTGAATCCTTGCCAATTTGCTCAACAAATGTTATGAAGTGCCATTCAAGTCTTTGTTTCAAATTCTCTTGCATCCATTGTAAAGCAGTTTTTGGGTTGTGTAAAACACGGGCTTTAATCGTGTCTGCATGATCAGAAAATTCTTTCGAAAACTGTGTCCAAGTTGCATCAAGCTTCTCTTTTGTTGATGGTTCTTGAGAGGTGAGTTGTTGCTCAAATCGATACAAAAAGAGCTGCATTGCCTGAGTGGCTTTCAGTTCGTCTGAGGGTTCAAGATATGCGCCATCTGTAGTGGCGTAATAATGTGCTTGACCGGTTTTTTGGATTGTTACAACCCATTGTCCCGTTGCTTCATTATATGAGATGTCATCAAGAGATTCATACCCATCATTCATTAGGTACTCATTCAAGCCTTCTTGAAAGCGTTGTTTCTCATGGGTGATTTGGTAGTTAAACAATTCAACATTTCCAGGATTAAGAGCCTGACGAGTTGCAAGACCATTTTTGTCTACCGCAGTTTTGATCGACGCATACAGGCTATTTAATTCACTATTTAATTCACTTTGATGCGCTTCTTTTTTTTCAATAAATTGAGTGTATGCACGTGGACACATTTTTTGTGCACGTGCTTTTAGTTGTTTTAATTCAAGCGCTCTAGAGGAGAATTGGCCTATGCCCAAGATCACTGCTCCTATACACAAAAGACTCCCAATGACGATCAAAGAGCTTGGCGTGATGGTTGAAATGAATGTGTGAACGTTTTGTGTATGATTCATGAGGGGCGTGAGTAAATAGATAGCCCAAGGAATAGAGGCGATGATCATTGGGACGCCCAGCGCGCGTGTGATCCATCGGATCCTGCTGCGATATTTTTTTACTGAAGGATCGTGTTTTTGATACTCTGCTTCTAAACGATCTATCAATTTTGGTTCTACAACACCTATCTTTGCAGCTAACTCAATCATTTCTGGATGATTTGACTCTAGTTTAGAGAGTAATGGTTCGATCCCAGTGTGAGATAAGTACCAGCCAATTAAACCGCTTATAAGACTTAGGCCTATACAGCTTAAAGCTGAGATCATTAGGATATTAGAGGTCATTGCTGAAATCTGAAATTCTGGTAAAAATATTCCAGCGATCCAAACTAAAGCAGGTGTGATGCTTGCAGTGACCAACAGTATGGGTACGATATAAACCAGTAGACGTGATAGGGCTGTACGCAGTCCTCGTTTTTTTAAAAGTGTGGAATAGTTCTCAAGAAGCCTGTTCTGTTCATTTTCATCCAAATCCGTGAGAAGATTTACAAAACCAAGATCAGCTATCGTTAGCAAAGCGTCTTGAGCTCTAGCTGTTCCTGAGAAATCTGATTGTTTGAGTAAGTCATTAATGTGATCTCGGGTGCTTGCTGTCGCCATTAATCTGGGAGCTTTTTTTCTTAAAAACGCCCTTATTGCGTCAGGGATCTGTGATCCAATCCTTGTCGGGATTTCCCAAAATTTGTGTTGTTGAGCGGCTGCTAAATCCACTGAAGCCTCCTCCTTCTTTGGCTGGATTTTCCCCCTTATCTGATTCAGGCGATTAGCGCTATCATGACTTAATAATAAACACTCCATAGCTGAAGGATTAGCCAATAGACTCAATAGTGTTTCTTTACTCTGCTTTATGGTATCCTCTTCAATATTTCCTAAGATCCAAGCACTGCCCGAACCGATTTTCTTGTTAATCAAGTCTCTGCCCAGAAAGGTCAAAGCCGCTTGATATTTAAAATTGTCTTCAGCAGTTGATGTGGTTGGATCATCAGTGCTGTCTTGTTCTGTTGCTTTGCTTATTGCTACAAGATCACTTTTTTGTGCTATTGTGCTATTTTTCATCTAATTGATTCCTGACTTATAATGTTATTCAACTCAGTAATTTGAGCGCTTTGATTTTTTAGATATGTTTTAATCATAGTTGATTTTCCTTAAGGAAGTCTTAAATACAATCTGAAATGTGCTTGGTTTAAAAGAGTTGATTGTTTATTCAGCGCTGGCTTCATGATGCGCTTATCTCAATGTGTTTGAATGATTTTTCTTTAGGTAAGGTTGATGTATGAACTGAATAAAAGTGTTCCAATGATCTGTGATCAAGTTTGATGTTTGATTCTGTTTTGAAAGGGATTGAAGGTCTTTTGAATAAACTGTTTTTAAATTTTAATCAATATTAAGCTGATGGCTTGATCAGTTTTTTGAAGGTGTCCAATAGATGTATGAGGGTGTTCAATTGATTTGAATATTAGATATACGCTCATCGATGAGCCGTTCGAAATGATCAAGATGGAGTGTGCCTGGCCTGGCTTTAAAATGAAATATGAGCAGTTTTATCAATCATCTTAGGATTGTCTAAAGCTGTCTTTTGCAGTATTTGAAGATCATCGACTGACTGATTTCAATTTGCTCAGAGATCGGTTTTAAATTGGATCACGTGTGCGGATACATCTTTATCCATTTATCATGATTCAGCTACAATGTTTAGCCTGAAATCATCCTGGGATTGTGTATTATCTTCAATTCAAAATGGTTCTAGGTGGTTAAAAGTGCCAAGCCTTGATTCACCCAATGCAATTGAGATTAAAGGAGATTGATGATGAGTTCATTGATCATGTGCCGAATAGGGTGTTAATCAATGGATTGTATTTAAAGTGTAAGAGGCTCTGAGTATCAATAGAAGTGTTATGAAGGTGGCTATCATCTCGAGTTCAATGAGGGTGTTTTCTTAATCTTGAGTTGAAGCCTCAATTTTTGCAACAATCGCTTCATCATGAAAATGAATTTGAAGGTGAGTCTGAGTTTGAGCGGCTTGAGCCGTTGTGATGGGATTTTGATTTAAATCTGTTACGCAGGCATAGCCCCTGGCTAGTATTTTTAAAGGGCTTAAAGTTTCGAGCACTTTAGCATATTGTGCACACAGGGTCTGTGCGCGCTTCATATGCTGTTGGATCAATAAGTGATTTTGATATGTAGAGTGCTCGAGGCGCTTTGTGAGCCGTTCAATATTGATATGAGGAGAGTGTCTCATGAGGCGTGCATGAAGAAGGTGAATGTAGTGACGCTGATGCGTCAATCGTTGCTGAAGGCTCTGGTAGAGTATGCGTTCAAGATGATCACAAGCCTGTTGTTGATGAATCAATTTCTCTCGGGGATGTTGGCAGCGTGCCTGTAGTTGTTTAAAGTGTTGGGTTGCTTGTTGATATCGATGCTGAATCTGTCGAAGTGCGGTATGATAAGTGTGTTCAAGGGATGATATTAATTCTTGTTGATCGGGGGTGCAGTTTTCTGCTGCAGCTGAAGGTGTGGGGGCCCTGACATCTGCTACAAAGTCAGCAATGGTTGTGTCTGTTTCATGGCCAACACCTGTTATGATCGGGATGGGGCATTGAAAGATCTGTTGTGCGAGTGAAGCATCATTAAACCCCCATAGGTCTTCATATGCTCCACCGCCTCGACTGAGGATTAAAACATCAGCTTGGGCATGATGAACGGCTTGTTTTAAAGCCTGAACGAGTGATTGAGGCGCGTGTTCCCCTTGGACCGTTGCAGGGTACAATATGACTCGAGCTAAGGGGTATCGACGTTTAAGCACTGCTGAAATATCTTCGATCGCAGCACCCGTTGGGGAAGTGATAAGCCCGATGGTTTGTGGTAGTTTGGGCAATGGTTTTTTATGTTCAGGGTTAAATAACCCTTGAGCATTTAGTTCTTTTTTAAGTTGTTCAAAGGCTTGATACAGTGCACCTTCACCTAAAAGGTGGAGTTGTTCGATGATCAGTTGATAATGTCCACGAGGTTCATAGAGGCCGATGCGGGCCTGCACGCATACATGTAGGCCTTCTTTAAGCTGAGTGGAGTACTGCTGTTGTCGAATCTTAAACCAGGCGCAAGCAACTTGGGCTTGTGAATCTTTAAGCGTGAAATAAATATGCCCAGAGCGTGGTTGTGTGAGATTTGAAATCTCGCCTTGAATCCAAAGTGTAGAACAGCTCGATAAAGTCTGTTTAACATGTCGATTCAATACGGTTACAGACCAAGGGGTTGACTGTGATGTGAGAGGAAGCGCTGTCTTTAAAGCCGTATTGATCACGGTGATTCAGCATCCCATTCGATCACAACAGGGCCAAGCTGATCTTGATGCGCAGCATTGTAATCACGATGACTGCCATCACAGTAGGGGAATTTTTTAGATTGCCAACACCGACAATAAGCCGTTTTGCCAGAAGATTTTGAAGCCTCTACATGTCGTGCAGGATGTTCTGTGTTAAGCGCTGACATTCAATAGATTCCTTTAAGGATAAATTTAAGCGTAGTGTACTGCGATTATGGAAATGGATTCAAGTGTCATCAATGCTTGAATATTTGATAGCAGGGTTTAAATCACTCAATCGTTCATTAAATATCAAAGACCCTTATGTCAGAGAGGGATGCTTATTTGATATTGGATGATTTAGATTGAATGGGGTTGATATTTTTAGTTAAAACCTTTAGAGTTTTGGGGTAATAATGATCATTTTTAAAGAGTTATATATGACCCAGTCTTGGCCTATGGCGTTAACTTTTGATGATGTGTTGTTGAGTCCTGCTGCATCATCGGTCCTTCCAAAGCATGTTTCATTAGCCACACAATTAACACAAGATACCCCTGAGTGCCCTGGTATATTTTTAGAGCGGCCCCTTATTTCTGCCGCAATGGATACGGTGACTGAAGCTCCGATGGCCATTGCTCAAGCTCAAGCAGGCGGGTTGGGCATCATTCATAAAAACCTTTCTGTTGAGGCGCAAGCTGCTGCGGTCAAATATGTAAAAACTTATGAAAACGGGGTGGTGCAGGCGCCGGTGACTGTTGAGCCGAATGCCTCGATCAAAATGGCCATTGCTATGACCAAACGTTATCAGTTTTCCAGCTTGCCCGTTGTGGATCAAGGACAGCTCTTAGGATTATTAACGAATCGAGACATGCGTTTTGTTGAGGATTTAACCCAGCCGGTTCATACGGTCATGACCCCTCAATCAAAGTTAATTACCGTTAAACCGGGCACAGAACCTGAAGTGGCCGCTGCATTAATGCATGAACACCGTATTGAAAAAGTGCTGATCGTAGATGATCAAGGTGCACTGGCCGGTATGATCACAGCGCGTGATATTCTTAACTCAAAAGCACAGCCACATGCCACCAAAGATGCCCAGGGTCGTTTGCGTGTTGGTGCTGCAGTTGGGGTGGGGGCTGATGCTCAAGGTCGTGTTCACGCTCTCGTTGAAGCAGGATGTGATGTGTTGGTGATCGATACTGCGCATGGTCATTCTCAAGGGGTGATGGACCAAGTTCAGTGGGTCAAATCAAATTATCCAAATGTGCCTGTTATTGCAGGTAATATTGCAACCCCCGAAGCTGCGAATGATTTAGTCAAAGCAGGTGCTGATGCGGTCAAGGTTGGGATCGGTCCAGGTTCCATTTGTACCACACGGGTGGTTTCAGGGGTGGGGATGCCTCAAATTACAGCCATTCATTCGATTGCTCAAGCACTAGATCAATCCGGTGTCCCGATTATTGCAGATGGAGGCGTTCGTTATTCGGGTGATATCCCTAAAGCCATTGCGGCAGGGGCTTGGGTGGTCATGATTGGTGGTTTATTTGCAGGGTGTGAAGAAGCCCCTGGTGAAATTGAGTTATACCAAGGGCGTGCTTATAAAGCGTATCGTGGCATGGGATCTGTTGCTGCAATGGCTCAAGTTCAGGGCTCAAGTGATCGTTACTTTCAAGATTTGAGTGAAGGTCGAGATAAACTTGTCCCAGAAGGCATAGAAGGTCGTGTCCCCTTTAAGGGCAGTGTGATGACGGTGTTACATCAGTTAATTGGCGGATTGCGTGCCAGCATGGGGTATACGGGATGCTCTGATTTATCTGCATTACGTGCTTATGATGGATTCATTCGTGTGTCATCTGCAGGGGTTAGAGAAGGGCATGTGCATGATGTCATGATCACCAAAGAGGCCCCTAATTACAGTGTAGATGAGTGACCAGTGGGCGATTTATATTTTAATATGAGTTAATGCGTGAGGTTGAGATGGATCAAATACATCGTTATCGAATCTTAGTGCTTGATTTTGGCGGCCAGTACGCACAATTATTGGCGCGTCGTATTCGAGAGCTTGGCGTGTATTGTGTCTTGTTACCTTATGATGCAGCCCCTGAGCAATTGATGGATGTTTCCCCTCATGGGGTTATCTTATCTGGAGGGCCTGAATCAGTTCAGCAATTTGATTCTCCGAAAATACCTGATGCCATTTGGCGAATGTCCTGTCCCATTTTAGGTATTTGCTATGGGATGCAAGCGATGGCTCATGCTTTAGGTGGAAGTGTTGCTTCGACGCAAGTGAGTGAATATGGGCATACTGTCATAGAGGTGAGCCCAAATACCTGGTTGTCAAATTGTGTTGAGCTCACCACTTCTGTTTGGATGAGTCATCAAGATCAAGTCGTGACTTGTCCTCCTGGTTTTAATATCGATGCCAACAGTGTGCATTGTGACATTGTTGCGTTCTCACATTCAGAGCAACAATATTATGGGGTACAATTTCATCCAGAAGTGACGCATACCTCAGAAGGTTTTGAGTTGTTGAAGTATTTTGTTTATGAGTGTTGTGGGTGTGAGTCATTTTGGACGCCTCAGCATATTGCAGATCAATTGATCGAAGATATTCGAGCCACTGTTGGTGAGGATCATGTGGTGCTAGGGTTGTCAGGTGGTGTGGATTCTGCAGTGACGGCTGCATTGCTTCAGCGTGCAATTGGTCATCAAATGACCGCTATTTTTGTTGATAATGGTCTTTTAAGAGCCGGTGAAGCAGATGAGGTCGAGTATGTGTTTGTCAATCAAATGGGGATGAATATCCTTCGTGTGGATGCACAAGAACAGTTTTTGTCTGCATTAAAAGGTGTCAGTGATCCTGAGCTTAAACGAAAAATTGTGGGGCGTGAATTTGTAGAAGTGTTTCAAGCACAAGCTAAAAAACTTGAAAATGTATGTTGGTTAGCGCAAGGGACGATTTACCCTGATGTCATTGAATCAGCTGGAAGTGCTTCAGGTAAAGCGCATGTGATTAAGTCACATCATAATGTAGGGGGCTTGCCTGATGCATTGTCACTGAAATTACTAGAACCTTTGCGAGAATTGTTTAAAGATGAGGTGCGAAAATTAGGTGATGTCTTAGGCTTGCCTGGCGCTTTGCTGCATCGGCATCCATTTCCAGGTCCGGGGTTATCCGTTCGAGTGTTAGGCGAAGTGAAAAAAGAGTATCTAGCTATGGTGCGTGCAGCAGATACCATTTTAATTGATGAATTAACATCGAATAATTGGTATCATCGTGTCGCACAAGCTTTAGTGGTGTTTTTGCCTGTGAAAACAGTAGGTGTCGTCGGAGATCAACGCGCTTATGGCTATGTGCTAGCCATTCGAGTGGTTGAAACAAAAGACTTTATGACCGCAACAGCCGCTCAATTGCCAGAAGCACTGATTCAGAAAATATCAACTCGTATTATGAATGAAGTGTCAGGTGTCACACGGGTGGTTTATGACGTGAGCAGTAAACCCCCTGCGACCATTGAGTGGGAATAAACTTCATATCTGTTGCCGTGGTTGTATAGGCTGTTCACTGTATAAGTGGGATACCTATAGTTTTTTAAATGATTTGGAAACAACTAGAAAAGCGCTGTCTAATGATCTTTAAATTGATGGTTGTGTTAGAGGGTTGCTATAGTGATCATATAGAATCACTGCAGTGTATTAAACGCGTAAATCGATCAGCGCTTGGCATTTATTACGCCCTGTGTTTAGATGAGGAGTATTGATGAATGATTCCATTGATTGTTAGCCAAAAGATACCGTAGCGTTATGAATGACAATAGACAAAATTCCGTGATGTGGATGCAACATGCGCTTAAATTAGCTCGCCGTGCTGCCTGTGAGGGTGAAGTACCAGTTGGGGCATGTGCTTGGGTGGATGGCGTATGTGTTGGGGAAGGCTGGAATCAATCCATTCAGACTTGTGATCCTACTGCTCATGCAGAAATCATCGCCCTGCGTGCAGCGGCGGAAACATTAGGAAATTACCGATTAACAGACGTGACATTAGTGGTCACGCTTGAGCCTTGTTTGATGTGTATAGGTGCTTTGCAGCACGCCCGTATTCAGCATTTAATCTATGGGGCGCCTGATTTGAAACAAGGGGCACTTTCAAATTATGCTGAGGTTGTCCAGCCTAGTTTTTCAGTGGAATCTGATGTGTTGAGTCAAGTGTCAGCTCAATTGTTGAGATCATTTTTTAAAGCGCGTCGCTGATTTTAGCTAGCCATAAGAGAAGTGTGCTATACTCAATACTGATGTTAAATAAGAATAGGATGAGTCAAATGCAATCGTATTTAACTTTAGAAGATGCTCAAGCTCATTGTTTAGCTGAATCCCCTGGCATTTATATTTTTGAAGATTTTGCACAGCACATTGAAGTTGATGATTTGCTTGAAGCAGCGTTACCTCGGTTAAACCCTGCTTTAGTGAGCGGAAACAGTTCAGGGGTGGTTTCTCAAGGTCGTTCTGGTCGAAATTGCTGGATACCCCATGATCAAACCCCTGCAATACAATCATTGGCTTTACGTATTTCAAAGCTTGTTGGGCTGCCTTTATCGCATGCAGAATCTTTTCAAGTGATTCATTATGATGAACATCAAGAATATCAAGCACATTTCGATGCTTGGGATCCTGAAACAGAACGAGGTCAGCGTTGTATGGCGAAAGGAGGACAACGTTTGATCACTTGTTTATTATACTTAAATCACGTTGAATCCGGTGGTGGAACCGGCTTTCCTAAGCTCGAGCTTGAGGTTGAGGCTCAACCTATGAGGTTGCTTGTTTTTTATAATTGTTACCCAAATAGTGATGTCTGTCATCCGCTGAGCTTGCATGCAGGGTTGCCGGTTCAAAAAGGAGAAAAATGGGCGTGCAACCTTTGGTTTAGAGCGCGCCCTTATCGTCTTTAAGACCCAAAATTTTTAGGTTCTAAGTGATATAGTATGGCTCTAAATACGTCGATGACGTACCTAAACAATCATACTTGAGCTTTGAATGACATTATAGTCTTTAAATTCAAGGTTTGAAGGCCTAATGATTTGAATCTTATGCGGTATTGTGTATCATGATCAGGTATGATGTTAAGTTTGGAGCCTGTATTATGGGATATGAATCAGTTGAAGTCGGTCAAAATGCGCCAAGCATTGTAAATGTTATCATTGAAATAGGGGCTTGTCAGGCGCCTGTTAAATATGAACTTGATAAAGACAGTGGCACCCTTCATGTCGATCGATTTCTTTCAACTTCAATGCAATATCCTTGTAATTATGGTTATGTGCCCAACACATTGTGTGACGATGGGGACCCTGCAGATGTATTAGTGATTACGCCACATGCTTTGCAACCAGGCGTTGTGATTGAATCACGTTTGATCGGTGCTTTAGATATGACTGATGAGAAAGGAGGAGATTATAAATTGTTGGCAGTGCCCAGTGCTCAATTAACCTCATTGTACGATCATGTTCAACAGCCCACGGATCTGCCTGAGGGGTTGTTGTCTCAAATTCAACACTTTTTTGAGCATTATAAAGATTTAGAGCCCAACAAATGGGTTAAAATAGATGGATGGTTGAGTGCTGAAGAAGCAATAAAGCGTCTTTCAGAAAGTATAACTTGATTGTATGTGTTTGAACTTTTTAAGTTTTTTTAAGACTCTCCCCAGTGATTTGAAATAAGCTTGACTACTACTTTAAAAGTAGTAGGTGTATGCCGCATGATTCTGTGGGAGAATTTTTAGAAACACTTAGACATTGCCATCCAGAAATACTGGAGAGTCAAGATGATTGGGCTAGCACGTTTGAGAAATCAAACTTTATAGCTTTGTGTGATCTTGATCTTTATCGGCTGAGTGTGAGTATTAAAAGACATTCCAATGGAAGCGCAGCGCAACAACCTGCAGGTGATCGAGCAGCAGTTCGAAAAGATGATCAAGGCACACTCTTAACGCAACTAGGTCTTTCTTTGTATTGTGTTTCAGGCGAGGATTCAATTCAAACATCTATATTATTGCTTCATCAGCATGCTGACCAATGCTCATTAGGCTCTCCAGCAGGAGATGCACCAAGCTCTCCTATAGCCTATTCTTCTCTAGATTCTGATCAGTTGAGGGCGGTCTCTATCCCTGTCCCTGTCCCTATCGCTGTCCATGCCTCTACTCATGATGCGACTTCCTCCCTTAATGCTAAGCCGTATTGAACCTTATTTATAGCTAAAAATGAATCTATTCAGAGATCTCAGTTAACAAGAAAGAGTCCTCAGGTACTGATGTCAGCGTGTGATGAACACCATTCAATCTTCTCAATATGATAGGATGATGAGGATCGATTGTATTAAAGAAAAGTTTTGTGATTCATCAAAATGAATCAGTTTAGTTACTGTAAATATATGCTTTGATCTGTATAAAACTTTTAGAGATCCTTAGAGAG
>MDTD01017515.1_pt1 | contig 11306 bp, 10 predicted proteins | sample 811221 | NCBI WGS metagenome assembly MDTD01 (sample SAMN05326646, study PRJNA326480) | marine metagenome | isolation source: seawater | place: Pacific Ocean: South West | collected 2011
AATTTAAGAGATTTATACACGCTATCCACCCACTTTTTCTGAACTTCATAATTTTGGCTTGCTAGGGGGTCATATTCTTGAGAAAATAAGTTAGTACAGAGCAAAAAAAATAGTATTTGAAAATATCTAAAATTCATAAATATCTTTTATGCCAACTTTTACTAATGTCAACTTCCCATTCACTTTCAAGTTCTTTAATATTTCTGACTAAATTATTAAATACAATCAAACTCTTATTTTTATCTAAATTGTGACAATAATTTTTAAAATCACTTATATGTTTTGTGTGTATTTTGTCATTTTCAATATACTTTATCTGTAACTTATCTAATAATTGTAAATTAAATGACACTTCTAAATCTTGAATAAACTTCATAAGTAAATCTATAGAGCAACCTGAAACTAGATTACTTTCGTCAGCTGCAATAATTATAAATGTTTTATATCTAATTTCAAATGACGATTTAAAATCTTTATTGTGTGATTTCCAATTTTCTAAAAAAAACATAATTTCTTTTTTTATACCATCAATTTTAGTGTCTTCAATTGTTCGTGTGGATTGAAAAATCCAAACTCTTGAATCCTTGACCAATGAATTAAAATTTGAGAACATACTATTACTTTAATTATCTAAAAGCAGAAATTCCTGTAATGCTTTTTCCGGTAATAAGAGTGTGAATTTCTTCGGTACCTTGATATGTTAATAGTACCTCCAAATTTAATATGTGTCTCATTATTGGATACTCTGCTGTTATACCCATTCCACCAAGAATTGATCTGGCCTTTTTTGCAATCACACTGGCGACTGAAACACTTGTTCTTTTTGCCATTGAAATTTGCTCAAATGAAGCTTTGTTTTTGTTCATCAAAACACCAAGTCTCCAAACTAGTATTTGAACTTTTGTAATCTCAGTTATCATTTCAGCTAGCTTTTTCTGCACTAATTGAAAAGAGGCTATCTTTTTTCCAAACTGTACTCTCTCAATTGAATAGTCAAGGGCACATTTATAACAATCCATAGAAATACCCAGGGCACCCCAAGCAACAGCATATCTTCCAATATTTAAACACTCCAATACTTCGCCAAATTTCTTAGTTTTAAATAAGAGATTTTCTTTTGGAATTGTAACATTATTAAAAATAAGTTCACCTGTTTCAGAACCTCTAAATCCCCATTTATTTGTAATTTTACTTGTTTCAAAGCCAGGTGTTTCTCTTTCAATTAAAAAAAGACCAAATTCATCATTTTCATTTTTTGCCCAAACAACTGCTAAATTACAAATAGGTGCTTGACCGATCCAAAGCTTTGATCCATTCAAAACATATTTATTGTTAATTAAATTGAATCTAGTAACCATGGAATTTGGATCTGACCCATGATTTGGCTCACTCATTCCAAAGCTTCCAATTAGTTCACCCTTAGATAATGGAATCAGGTATTTGGATTTAAATAATTCAGAACCATAATCATGTATTAATTTCATGACCAGTCCAGATTGAATTGAGCTTAGTACTCTCAATGACGAGTCACCACGTTCTAGTTCTTGCATCATGAGTCCATAAGAAATATAGTCTATTTCAGCACCACCGTATTTTTCCGGTAAAAATGCACCATAACCTCCAATTTGGGCTAAAGATTTTATAATATCTGAATGGAATATATCTTTTTGTACAGCTTCTTCAATATAAGGAGAAACATTTGTTTTAACCCAATCTCTGGTAGCATCCCTTACAAGTATGTTCTCCTCAGTCAAGAGGTTATCCATTAAAAAATAATCAGGTGCAATAAAATCATCTTTCCTCATAACTAGATATTATCTTTAAAAACCTGAATTTTCACCTCCTTTTGCACCAAATCTCCAAATGTTCCTCTGTATCTAGTTGCTTTTACTAAATGATTATCGATCCAATGATAATTACCACCTCTTGGCTTACCCATTAACAGAGAATGGTATTTAAATCCGTGTTTAGACAACCATTTTTCAGTTATTTCTCTGTGAGATTCAACTCTAGATGTAAAAAAACAAATCATGTGGCCTTCATCATACCATTTATTACAAGTATCTAGAGCATCTGGGAACGGCAAACAAGTAGACATTCTTTCGGGTTGTTCATTTGGAATATCATCGGTAATTGTACCATCAATGTCAATCAAATAGTTTTTTATTCCATCAGGAAGCACAGGGCTTATACTTTTATTACCATTTGATTTTTCCTTTAAAATTTTTTCATATTTATCTCTTCTCATTTTATTTTTGAAATTTTAGAATACTTCATGAAAATTTATTTAATTTTTTTTCCAAAAACTGAAAAATTAATATACCTACCTGGTTTATTTTTAATATCATTAATTAAAGCGTTAAGGTCATTAATAGTTTTTTCTAAGTTTTCGTAAATTGTTTCATCCTTGATTAATTTTCCAATTGTTCCGTCAGAATTTAGATTGGACACAACAGATTCAAGATTTGTTATTATGTTATTAATATTTTTAGTCATTTCACCTAAATTATTCATTGCTATTGAATCAGTAATTGTTCTTAAATTACCTGAGGTTTTTCTAATGTCAGAAAGGCTTTTATCAATATTGTAAGAATTACTTTCGATAAGTTTTGATATTTGGGATGAAGTATTGGAAAGATTTAGGGTTAGATTTGAAATATCAGTAATACTTTTTTGTAAAACATTTCTTGTTTTATCATCAAATAAATTATTAATATTTTCAAATGCAATTTCTGCATTCTTCATTACTGCTTCTACTTGAAGCTGAACCTGTGGTAGTATTTGGTTAACCAATTCGGTAAGACCCGGCTTTATAATACCATTTATATAATCTCCATCTTTTGCAATAATTGAATCATTTTTATAATCTGGTATTATTGCAATGGCCTTTCCGCCTATCAATCCGGTTTCGTATAATTCAGCAATACTTGTATTGGAAAAATTAACATCATTTTCAATTATAATATCAACAATAAGTTCTTTAGTATTGTTTGGGTTAAAATTTATTTTATGAACTCTTCCAATTTTGAATCCATTTAGGGTTACGGGATCTGAAGTTGAAAGACCATCAACTTTTGAATACTTAATTTTAAAATTTCTATTACTATCGAACAAATTGATTCCCTTCAAATAATTATATGAAAAGAAACTCATAAGTATTCCAATGATAGCCAAAAACCCAATTCCAATTTCTTTTGAAAACTTCAAAGTAAAATTTTACTTCTAATTTAAATTAAAATTTAAGAGTTTGGTAATTTATTTTTTTTAATTTTTAACAGCTTTATTATCAACAAACTTAACAATGAAGGCATTTTTAAAACCCTTTGACTTAACATATTTTAATTCCTTATTCAGCTCGTTAATATTTGATGATTTTTTGTAATAGTATTTGTAAAGGTTTTTTTCCTTAATCCTGAATACATTATTTAATCCATTAAAATTATTAGGGTCAGTTTTTACAGGTTTTTTACCAGCTGCAATTTGAATGCTATAGTATATTTCGTTATCAACTATTTCTTCAAAATCTTTATTGAAAATGGATTGTTTATACTTTAATATTGCAGAAAAAATATTTTTTGCAATTTCTTTTTGACCTTTTTTTGAAGTCAAATATTTTTCCTCCTTTTTATTAGTTATAAAACCAGCCTCAATTAAAACACTTGGCATATAAGTATTATGTAAAACCCAAAATCCTGCTTGTTTTACTCCTCTATTTTTTCTTTTTAATACATTTGTAAAATTATTTTGTATATAACTAGCTAAAAGAATGCTTTGATCTAAATACTCTTCTTGCATTAATGTTAACCCGATTAATGATTCAGGAGAATTTGGATCAAACCCTTTATAGTTTTCCTCATAATTTTCCTCTAGGAATATAACCTCATTTTCTTTCAAAGCAACTTGAAAATTTGCATCATTTACGTGCAACCCATAAATAAAGGTTTCTGAGCCATAAACACTTTCTTTATGCCATGCATTACAATGAATAGAAATAAATAAATCAGCATCAGCTTCATTAGCAATGTTTGCCCTTTTTCTTAAACTTATAAATATATCCTTATCTCTAGTTAGAATAACTTCATTTCCATCATTTTTTAACATCTCTGCTAACATAATTGAAATATTTAAAACAATATCTTTCTCTTCTACACCTGATTCATTAGCTCTTCCCGGATCTTTACCTCCATGGCCTGGGTCAATTACAATTGTAAAGTTTTCTTGAGAATTTAGTTTATGGTTGGATGTATGAATTATTATTAAGGTAAGAAACAAGAAAAATCTTGTTAAACTAAGGTTAAATAGAATATTATATAATTGTTGTTTATTCATTATTTCTTAAAATAGCTTCAAATTATGTTTAAATTTACACACAATATACATTAGATAGGTTGAAAAGATTATTTTTAAAATCCATTTTTATATTCATTTCATTATTTTTTATAAACATAAGAGCTGTATTCCCTTTTAATTCTACATTTGATTCTATAATTAAAGTAGATACAATAACTAAATCTAACGATTTACTTCTTGATAAAATTTCATATGAGGCTTCTGATACAGTATCTATAAATCCTAAGAATAAAACCATTAGACTATATAATAACGCTAAAATAAACTATCAGGATATGCAAATCACTGCCGGAATTATCATAGTCGATTATAATAAAAATGAGATTTATGCAGGAAGAATCAAAGACTCATCCGGAATTTATACTCAACTACCTGTTTTTGTTCAGGGAAATGACGAGGTTAATCCAGATTCATTAAAATTTAATTTTGATACTAAAAAAGCCATTATATTCAACTCCAGAACTGAGGAGGCTGGGTTAAAAATTATTTCTGATATAACAAAAAAGGAAAATGATTCAGTTTATTACATGAATCGCGCAAAATTTACAACTTCAGAAAATATTGAAAATCCAGAATATTATTTTTTATTAAGAAAGGCAAAAGTAATCCCTGGAAAAAAAATTATTACTGGCCCAACAAATATGTATATTGCCGATGTACCAACTCCAATTGGATTGCCATTTGCATATTTTCCAATTTCCAATAAAAGAAGTTCTGGAATAATATTCCCTTCTTTTGGCGAACAAAATTCTCGTGGATATTTCATTCAAAACGGTGGATATTATTTACCAATTAATGACAATTTAGATTTAACATTACTTGGTGATTATTACACAAATGGAAGCTACGGCTTTAGATTAGAGAATACATATATTTATAGATATAGATTTAGGGGTAATTTGAGTTTTAGATTTGAAAATTTAATTCAAAGTGAAAGAGGATTTCCTGATTATTCTAAGAGTTCAATTTATAACTTAAGATGGTCACATAGTCAAGATTCAAAATCTAACCCAAGCTCTAGATTTTCTGCATCAGTAAATTTAGGAAGCAGTAAATATTATCAACAATCAATTAATCAGATGAATTCAGCTAATTTTTTAAATAATACTCTTTCCTCGTCTGTTTCATATTCCAAAACATTTTCTGGTGAACCACAAGTGAATTTAAGTGTTACTGCTACACATTCTCAAAACACTAATACACAAACCATTAATATGACACTCCCAACTTTTCAAGGAAGTGTATCTCGAGTATATCCGTTTGCACCAAAATCTGGCTCAAAAAAAGGCTTTATTGAAAATATAAATTTACAATATAGTGTTAGAGGTGAAAATAGAATATTAACAACTGACTCTCTTTTCTTTAAAAGGGAAATGTTTGACTCTGCTAAAACAGGGTTTCAGCATTCAATTCCAATTAGCACTAATTTCAAGCTTTTTAAATATTTTAGTTTTTCTACAAGCGCTAATTATAAAGAATCATGGGTATTTAAAACAATTGAAAAAAATTACAATAATACATCACAGGAAGTTGAAGTAATCGAGAATAACGGTTTTGACTCCTTTAGAACTTATAATTTCTCAGCAAGTGTTGGAACAACAATCTATGGAATGTATAATTTTAAAAACAATAAAAAAATCAGTGCGTTAAGGCATGTTATGAGACCATCAATAAGTTATGGAGTTTCACCATCTTTTGATAATTATTATACTACATATGAGGTTGTCAGCGCTGATGGATTAACCTCTTCAGAAGTTGAATATTCAAGGTTTGAAGGTTCAATTTTTGGTTTACCAAACAAATCGTTTTCAAGTTCAATATCATTATCATTAAATAATAATATTGAGGCTAAGGTCGTAGACAATGAGGATGAGGATAATGAGTTTAAAAAAATAACCATATTTAATAATTTAAATTTTTCAACTTCATATAATTTAGCTGCAGACTCACTAAGATTAGCACCTGTAAGAGTAAATGGAGGTACTCAGTTATTTAAAAATAAGATGAGTTTAAATTTCGGAGCTACACTAGATCCATACACTTTAGATGAAAACAATAATAGAATTGATGTGTTTCACATAAATAATGGTGGTGGATTATTTAGGTTAACAAGTGCAAATTTGACTTTTAATTATTCGTTTAGCAGTAATGATTCTAATAAAAATGATAGAAATTCCTCATCCATCAATGAATCAGTCAGAAATGGTGGTAGAAATGATGACTTATTTGGTAGGCCAATGAATAATTATAATGATGTAGAAAAGCCTAAAGATGATGTGAAGAAAAAAAATCAGCTATATAACTATGAAATACCTTGGTCAATAAGACTTGCTTATGCAATCAATTATAATAACACAATAAATCAAAATGAAATTTCCTCACACTCACTAATGTTTTCGGGAGATGTAGAATTATCACCACAATGGAATGCAGGTATATCATCTGGCTATGATTTTAAAAACAATGGAATAACCTATACTCAATTAAGATTTGAGAGAGATTTATTAAGTTGGAGAATGAATTTTAGTTGGATACCATTTAGTGTAAATAAATCCTGGAATTTTTTTATTGGAATAAAAAGTGGTATGTTGAGCGATATAAAATATGATAAAAGACGTCAAAGGGACAAAATATTATAGAAATTATGAAAAAAATTATTACAAGTAAAAATGCACCAAGCCCAATTGGTCCATACAATCAGGCGGTTATAGCAAACGGATTTATGTATATTTCTGGTCAAGTTGGAATGAACCCGAAAACAGGTAAAATTATTAAGGATAGTATTTCAGATGAAACTGATCAAGTAATGAAAAATTTATCTTCAATTTTAAATGAAGCTTCAATTAGTTTTGAAAATGTTGTTAAAACCACAATATTTCTATCTGATATGAATGATTTTTCATTAGTTAACGAAGTATATGGAAAATATTTTAACGAAGATACAGCCCCTGCTAGGGAGACTGTTCAAGTGAGTAAATTACCACTAGGAGTCAACGTTGAAATTTCAATGATTGCTTTACTTTAACAAGTTTTGATGATATTTTAGCAATCCGTCGATCGGTTTTCTTATAATGTTTCCAGCTTTAAGCTTATTTTCGATAAGGCAATTGATTAATTCATCTTTTAGGTAAAATGAAATTGAACCTACAAAATGTATTGGTATTTCTTTGGCATCTTCGAATTGGAGTATTTGTCTGTCAATAAAAAGATTAAATCCTTTTTTTATTAATTTTTTACAGTAATCAGCATCTTTATTATTTATTAAAAATTTTGCAAATTTTGCTAAATATGTATTTGGATTTGGCTGTTTATAAAGATTATCTTTTATTGTTTCAGCATCTAAATCAAACTCATTATTAAATTCATCTGCTGTTTCCTTAGGAATTTTATTAAAATAAAAATCTCTTAGCAATTGTCTGCCAAAATAATTTCCACTGGCATCATCCATAAGCATGTAACCTAGAGAGATTACTTTTTGATGAATATTTTCACCATCAAAATATGTACAGTTAGATCCAGTCCCTAAAATACATACTATCGATTTAACATTCATTTCTGCTGTAGAATATATGGCAGCATATGTGTCTTCTTTTATTGAAAAAAAATTGCAATTAATAAAAATTTCCTGAAAAACACTCTTTATTAAAATCCTAGGTGGTTTTGTTCCACAACCTGCTCCATAAAAATATATTTTATCAATTTCTTTTCTAAACTTATACAGTTCAAAATTATTAACTATCCTTTCTTTAAGTATATTGTTTGATAAAACTTGTGGATTTAGTCCTAGCGTTTGGGTTTCAAATAAAACATTACCAGTATTTTCAATGGCAATCCAATCTGTTTTAGTTGAACCACTATCAACAATTAGTATCATAATTATAAAATTTTATGTGTAATATATTTTATAAATTAAATCTGAAAGTTTTGATGAATATCCATATTCATTATCATACCATGATATAATTTTAAAAAATGTGGAACTTAATTCAATTCCAGCATTTGCATCAAAATTACTAGTTAAATTTGAACCAACATAATCTTGAGAAACAACAGCATCTTCTGTGTATCCAAGTATCCCTTTAAGTTCATTTTCACTTGCATTTTTAAATTTTGACTTTATATCTTCATATGATGTATTTTTTTCTAAAATTACTGTTAAGTCTACAACAGAAACATTGGCAGTTGGAATTCGAAATGCCATACCTGTCAGTTTGCCGTTTAGTTCAGGAATAACTTTACCAACTGCTATTGCAGCACCTGTAGAAGAGGGAATTATATTATTTAATGATGATCTACCTAATCTAAAATTTTTTGCTGGGCCATCGACAGTCATCTGGGTTGCGGTTGCAGCATGAACAGTTGTCATTAAACCTTCCTTAATTCCATAATTATCATTAAGAACTTTTGCTATTGGTGCTAAACAGTTTGTTGTGCATGATGCATTCGAGACAATTATATTACTTTTATTAATTAAACCAGAATTTACACCCATTACAAACATGGGAATATCTTTAGATGGAGCAGATACTGCGACCTTTTTTGCTCCTCCTTTGATATGTAGCTCTGCTTTCTCCATGGTGGTAAAGATACCAGTACACTCAGCTACAACTTCCACTCCTACACCATTCCAATTTAAATCAGAAGGGTTTTTTATAGATGTTACCCTAATTTCTTTTCCATTGACAACTAAATTATTATTTCTAGTACTTATTTCATCGTTTAATTTGCCATGAACTGAATCATACTTCAAAAGATAAGCTAATTGATCAATGGTTAAAAGATCATTGATTGCAACCACCTCCATGTCATCTCTTTCTAGAATAATTCTAAAAGTAATTCTACCAATTCTTCCGAAACCGTTTATACCTACTTTAATTTTTTGCATAATAAAATTTAATTATATAGACATTATATCACTTATTTTCAATAATTCTGTGTTTATTTTTGTTGTTCCCTTTATTGCCTTTTTGAATGGTGTTAATTTAATTTTGTTATTTTGAAGACCAACCATGCAGCAATTATCTCCATTAATCAAAGATTCAACTGCATTTACACCAAATCTACTAGCAAGAACTCTATCAAAACATGTAGGAGATCCACCCCTTTGCATATGTCCAAGGACAGCAACTCTTGCATCATAATTCGGTAAATGTTTTTCAACATATTCTTTGAGTTGAAAGACATTTTCACCCGTTTTATCCCCCTCAGCTACAACAACGATACTTGATGATTTTCCAGTTTTTTGACTTCTTTTTAAAGATTGAATTAGTCTTTCAAGACCAAGATTTTCTTCTGGAATTAGTATTTCTTCAGCTCCAGCAGCAACTCCCGAATTTAACGCAATGTGACCAGCATCTCTACCCATAACCTCAATAAAAAATAGTCTATTATGTGAGCTTGCAGTATCTCTGATTTTATCAATTGCATCTACAACTGTATTGGTTGCTGAATCAAATCCTATTGTGTGAGATGTTCCGAATATATCGTTATCAATTGTAGCTGGAATACCCATTATGGGAAAATTAAATTCATTACTGAATATGAGACTACCTGTAAATGAACCGTCACCACCAATAACAATTAATCCATCAATATTTTTTTTACTAAGCATTTCAAATGCTTTTTTTCTGCCTTTTTCCGTTTTGAAACCATCTGATCTAGCTGTTTTTAGGATTGTTCCACCTTTATTAATAATTCCTTTAACACTTCTTGCATTCATCTCAATCATTTTACCATTAATAAGACCATCAAATCCTTTTGAAACCCCGAAAGGTTTTACTTTGTAGTACACACAAGTTCTAACAACAGATCTTATAGCAGCATTCATTCCAGGCGCATCACCCCCTGATGTTAATAATGCTATATTTTTTATCGATTTTTTCACTTCTTAAATATAATCTATTAGATTATTAATAACTGATTTATAAATATTTTTTTTTTAACAAACTAACTATATTTGAGTAATGGATAAAAACATATATATATTGGCAATTGAAACCTCATGTGATGAAACCTCGGTATCGATACTGAAAAATACTAAGGTTTTGTCCAATATTATTTCAAGTCAAAAAATACACTCTTTATTTGGAGGTGTTGTCCCTGAGCTAGCATCTAGGGAACACGAAAAACTCATAATTCCTGTAGTTGAAAAAGCTCTACTTGATTCAAAAATCCCATTAAAAAAAATTAGTGCGATTGCTTACACAAGAGGTCCTGGACTCATGGGTGCTCTACTGGTTGGTACATCATTTGCTAAATCACTTTCGTTATCATTAGACATCCCCTTAGTTGAGGTAAATCATATGCATGCACATATTCTTTCAGTATTTATTGATGACAACGAAAAAAAACCTGAGTTCCCTTTTTTAGCTCTAACCGTTTCAGGTGGACATACACAATTAGTTTTAGTTAAAAATTATTTAGAGTTTGTGCAAATTGGAACAACACTTGACGATGCCGCAGGTGAGGCATTTGATAAATGTGGGAAGCTTCTAGGATTAGATTACCCATCTGGTCCGAAGATTGATTTTTTATCTAAATCAGGAAATAAAAATAAATTTGATTTCAATAAACCAAAAATCGATGGTTTAAATTTTAGTTTTTCTGGCTTAAAAACTAGCTTTAAATATTTTCTTCAAAATAAGCAAGATAGTTTTGTGAAAAATAATTTAAATGACTTATGTGCATCACTGCAAAAAGTTATAGTTGACATTTTAATAGAAAAGATTTTGAATGCTCGAGATAAAACAAAAATTAAAAACATTGTAGTTTGTGGTGGTGTATCAGCTAACTCTTATTTGCGAAAACAATTATTAATTCTTGAAAACAACAAAGAAATAAACTTATTCATACCAAACATTAACTATAGCACAGATAATGCAGCAATGATTGGAGTAAATGGCTATTTTAAATTTGTCAATTCGAAATTTGGGAAATTATCAGACGTAAGTATGTCA
>MDTD01054589.1_pt1 | contig 11306 bp, 11 predicted proteins | sample 811221 | NCBI WGS metagenome assembly MDTD01 (sample SAMN05326646, study PRJNA326480) | marine metagenome | isolation source: seawater | place: Pacific Ocean: South West | collected 2011
AGGAAACCAAAAAAAATATTACAATTATATGTTCTCACGAGAGAGGCACTATCAAGTCTTTTTGTAACAAACTACTTGTATTAAATAAGGGAAATCAAGAATATTTTGGAGATGTTGATGAGGGCTTTGAGATATATGATAAATTTTTAAAAGTCTAATTATTAAATATGATTTTTACTAAAACACCATTTAGAGTGAGTTTTTTTGGAGGAGGAACAGACTTCCAAAAATATTTTAAAAAAAGAAAATCAGTAGTAATAGGAACAGCAATAGATAAGTATATTTATATATTTTTAAATAAATTTTACTCAAATTTATTTGATCACAATATAAGAATATTTTACTCAAAAAATGAATTTGTTAAATTCAACTATAATATAAAACACAAAGTAATAAATAAAATTTTTATAAATGAGAATTTAAAAAAGGATGTTGAGCTTCATATTCTATCTGAACTTCCGTCTTACATTGGTTTAGGATCTTCATCATCATTTACTGTTGGTTTATTAAAACTAATTAATTCTTACAAAAAAAAACAAATAAATAAAAAAAAATTAGCAGATAAAGCTATATATACAGAACAATTTCTATTGAATGAAAATGTAGGATATCAAGATCAAATTTTGGCAAGTTATGGAGGTATAAATGCTATTAAATTTGAGAAAGATAAGTTTAAAGTAGAACCTATCAAAACAAAATTTGAAATAAAAAAATTAATCGATAATCTTTTTTTAGTTTATACGGGTATTAAAAGAAGCGCATCTGATATTGAAAATAAAAAATTTAGTCCAAGCAATGAAAAAAAAATAAAATATCTTGATAATATAAATGAACTTTCATTTGAAGCTTATGATTGTTTTCGAAAATCTAAAAGCATAGATTTTTTTGGTGATTTACTCCATCGAACTTGGGTGCAAAAGAAAAAAATTCACAAAGTTGTATCAAATAAAATAATAGACAATATTTATGACAAAGGAATAGAAGCAGGTGCAAGAGGTGGTAAATTATTAGGAGCTGGAGCTGGAGGATTTGTTTTATTTTACGTAGATAAAAATAAACAAAGTAAATTTTTAAAAGCTTTTAATAAGAAAAATTATTTAAAATTCAATATTGATTATAATGGAAGCAGAACCTATGAAATCAAATAGGTTAGTTGCAGTAATTTATCCTTGGTTAAATTTATATGGTGGTGGCGAAGTATTTTTAGAATATTGTAATAATCTACTCACAAAAAGTTTTTCTACTAATTTATATTATTATAATAATAAAAAAAAAATTCATAGAAAATTAAAAATTTCAAAAAAAACAAATTTAATTCCAGTAAATTCAAAAAATTTAATAATTGATTTACTGTGTTGTAAGTTTATGATGTTTGCTCAAGCTTACCTGATTTATTACTTTAATAAAAATAATAAAAAAAATTATCGATTTGTTTTTTCAGCATCAGGAGAGTTTTTTTCTAAGTTTAAAACTATTCAATATATTCATATATGTATTTTTTCTTTAAATTTTTTTGAATATAAAAATTTTGGTCTTTCAAATCCATTTAAAAAATTTGCTAGATTTTTGGCAGCTATTTTATGTAGAATTTTTTTAAGAATTAATAAAAAAAAGTTTGAAAAAGTTTATACTTTAACAAACTCACAATGGAGTTTAGAACGGATAAACAAAACCTACATTATAAATAATAAGAAAGTATTATATCCCACATTTAAAATACCAGTTTATAAAAAAAATGATTTAAAAAAATTCAATAAAAGAGATAATAAATTTGTAGTACTTGGTAGGGTAAGTGAGGATAAAAAAATTATTGAGGCTATAAATTTTTTTAATAGGATAAAAAAAATACTACAAGATGCTGAATTGCACATAATCGGTCCTATTGATAAAAATTACTTAAGAAAAATAAAAATAAAAATTAAAGATTTTGAAAAAGTGTTCTTTCATGGACTTATAAGCTTAAAAAAAAGGGATAATTTACTTAAAAGATCAAAATATGGCTTAAATTGTTTTTATTCTGAGCATTTTGGAAGAAGCACCTTAGAGATGCAAAAACTTGGCATGATTGTTTTTGCTAAAAATGCTGGAGGTGTAAGAGAAATTCTATTATCTAAATTTCAAAAATTTCATCAATATAATGAATTATTTGATAATATTATCCAAATTCATTTTGATAATAAAATTAAGGAGCAAATACTAATTAATAATAAAAGACTATTTGAAAAAAGTTTAACAGATAGACAGTTTAGCAAAAGTTTTATATCAAACTTTAAGTAATGCAAAAAAAAATTCTAATTACAGGTTCAGAGGGTTTTTTAGGAAGACATTTAATAAATTTTTTAAGTAAAAAAAAAAATAATTTTATATTTGGAACTTTTCTGAAAAGAAAAAATTTTTTAAGTTCAACAAATATAAAATATATTAAATGCGATGTAAGAAATAAGAAAAATATTGAGAAGATTTTAAACATTTCTAAACCAAATATTATTTTCCATTTGGCAGCAAAAAGCCATCCTAAGTTTTCATTTCTCAATCCCTCTGAAACTCTTCATACAAATGTAATAGGAACTGCTAATTTGTTAGAGATTGTTCAAAAAAAAAATTTTAAATCAAAAATAGTTATTGCATGTTCTAGCGCACAATATGGAGCAAGGAAATTATTTGAACATCCTCTTGATGAGAAAGCTGGTTTTTCACCTGAACATATTTATGGATTGTCTAAAAACTTTCAAAATTTTCTCTCTGAACAGTACTTTCAAATGTTCAAATTAAATATCTGTAATGCAATTATTTTTAATACTTCTGGACCAGGCAAAAATAATGATGTTTTTTTTGATATAAGTCGTCAATATAACAGGCAATCTAAAAAAAAAATAATAAGACTAAAATGCGGAAATTTGAAAAATAAAAGAGATTTTTTACATTATGAGGACACAGTGAAAGCTTTATATTTAATTGCTCAAAAAGGTAAACCTGGACAATCTTATAATGTATCAACAGGCAAGTTGATAGAGATTAAAAAATTATTCCTTTATCTAAAAAATTATTCACAAAAAAAAATTATTATTGAACAAGAAAAAAAAAGATATAGGAAATTTGATGAAAAATATACATCAGGAAAAAATTTAAAGCTGAAAAAATTAGGATGGAAGCCAAATAAAAATTATCGGGATATTTTAAATGAAATGTGTAAAGGATTAAAAATTTAATTTTTATGAGAGTTATTGTAACAGGTGGTGGAGGATTTATAGGAAGTAATCTTGTAGATCTATTGTTAAAAGAAAAAAAAGTAAAAAAAATAATTATTATAGATATTTTTAATTTAGGTTTTAGAAATATAAATCACCTAAAAAAAAATAAAAAAGTCAAAATTGTAAAAAAAGACATTAACAATATTAAAGCATCTGATGCTAATTTCAAAAATATTGACTGTGTTTTTCATTTAGCAGCTTTAGCAGATATTGTTCCGTCAATAGTCAACCCAAAGAAATATTGTGAGTCAAATATTTATGGAACAATTAATATTTTAGAGGCAATGAGGTTCTACAAAGTTAAAAGGATAATTTATACTGCATCTGCATCATGTTATGGATTACCTACAAAATTTCCTACCTCAGAAAATGATAAGATTGATTTACAATACCCTTATGCATTTACAAAATATGTTGGTGAACAAGCAGTAATGCATTGGTCAAAAGTTTATGGAATTGAGTATATTTCTTTAAGATTGTTTAATGTTTATGGTTTAAGATCAAGAACCAGTGGTGCTTATGGAGCTGTTATGGGTGTTTTTTTAAAACAAAAATTAGAAAATAAAAAATTGACTGTCGTAGGAAATGGAAGCCAATCTAGAGATTTTATAAATGTAAAAGATGTTTGTAACGCTTTTATAAAAGCCTCAAAAACAAAAAAAATAAATAAAATAATTAACATAGGTTCATCTAAGCCAATCAAAGTTTTAACTTTAGCCAAAATGATAAGTAATAAAATACAATTTATTCCAAAGAGGCCAGGTGAACCAGATATTTCTATGGCAAAAATTGTTAATGCAAAAAAATTTTTAAGGTGGAAACCATCAATAAAATTTAAAACAGGGGTAACAGAACTTTTAAATAATATCCATTTTTGGAAAAAAGCACCTTTGTGGAACAAAACAAAAATAAAAAATGCAACAAAAATATGGTTTAAATATTTAAATTAAATATGAATAAAAAAAAACTACTCAATACTAATAAGATTAGTCAAACAATTGCAAAGTTAAAAGTAAAGAATAAAAAAATTGTACTTTGTCATGGTGTTTTTGATTTTTTTCACCTGGGACATTTAAAATATCTTAAATCTGCAAAATCACATGGTGACTTTTTAGTTGTCTCATTAACGACGGATAGATTTGTTAAAAAAGGTTTTAACAGACCTTTTTATAAAGAAAATCAAAGAGTTGAACTATTATCATCTATTGACTTGATAGATTTTATAGTTCTAAGTGATTTTCATAATGGAGAAAAAATAATTGAAAAAATTAAACCAGATTTCTATGTAAAAGGTCCAGATTATTCAAATAACAGCAAAGATATTACAGGAAATATATATAAAGAGATAAAATTAGTCAAAAAGTTTGGAGGTAAAATAATTTACACTAATGATGCAACTTTAAGTTCGAGTTCTCTTTTAAATAATCATTATAATAATTTAAATGATGAACAAATAAAATATCAAAAAGAAATAAAAAAAAAATTTTCTTTTGATAAAATTAAAGAAAATGTAGATAAATTAAAATCATCAAATGTTTTAGCTATTGGAGAAACTATTTTAGACCAATATGTTTTTAGTGAATCAATTGGCAAGTCAGGAAAAGAGCCTCATTTAGTAATTAGAGACTTAAAAACTGAAACTTATCCAGGAGGCATTATTGCTATCGCAAAACATTTAGAAAGTTTTACAAAAAATATATCAATTCTTTCAGTGATGGGTGAGAGCAGTAAAGATCTATCATTTGTTAATAAAAATTTAAATAAAAACACTAAATTTGATTTTATAAAAAAAAAAGATAGTCCAACTATAGTTAAGAAAAGATATATAGATCAATTAACAAATCACAAATTAATAGGTGTATATTCTATTAACGATAGAGATTTGAATAAAAAAGAAGAAGATCAATTAAGAAAAAAAATAATTAGAAAAATAAAGAAAAATACTCTTCTTATAATTTCAGATTATGGTCATGGATTTATATCTAAAAAGTTAGCAAAACAAATTTGTTCAAAATCAAAAAATATATTTTTAAATACTCAATTAAATGCTGCAAATATTGGATATCATACATTGCGGAATTATAATAATTTTAACAGTTTGATTATTAATGAAAGTGAGCTTAGGCATGAATTTAAAGACAGGTATTCTAATGTAAAAAAACTACTTCTTAAGTTATCTAAATTAATAAAAGTTAAACATATACTTGTAACTAGAGGTGCAAATGGAGCGATATGCTATAACACTAATACTGGTAAGTTTTATGAGGCTCCAGCTTTTGCAACAAAGATAATCGATAAGGTTGGTGCTGGAGATACACTTTTAGCTTTATTTTCTATATGTTTATTTTCTAAAATCGATATCGAAATGAGTTTATTTATTGCTTCAATTGGAGCTTCAATTAGTGTTGAAACAATTGGTAATTCACAAAGTGTCGACAAAAAAATTTTATTAAAAATAATTGAATATTTTCTAAAATAATCTAGTTAATTAATTCATGAAACTTCAACAAAAAACTTTTAAGTCAGCAGTTTTATTTAAGCAAAATCAGAAATTAAAAGTTATTGATTTAAATTTACCAACAAAATTAGAAAAAGGACAAGTTTTAGTCAAAGTTATTTCAGCATCGATATGTGGGGCACAAATTGGAGAAATAAAAGGAGTTAAAGGTCCAGATAAATGGCTTCCTCACTGTATGGGGCATGAGGGATACGGAATTGTTAAAGAGATAAATAAAACAGTCAAAACAGTAAAAGTTGGTGATTTTGTTATTATGCATTGGAGGAAAGGATCAGGACTTAATGGAAAACCACCAGTCTATAATAGTAAATTTGGAAAAATTAATGCTGGAAATGTTACAACTTTCCAAGAATTTTCGATTGTTTCGGAAAATAGAATTACAAAAGTGAAAAAGATATCAAAAAAGAGTTATTTGACCGCCCCTCTCTTAGGTTGTGCAATTCCAACAAGTTGGGGAATTTTGATCAATGAAAATAAAATTGATTTAAACAAAAAATACCTCATTTTTGGAGCAGGTGGTGTTGGTTCTAACTTAGCATTAATTGCAAAGATTTATAAAATTAAGAATATTTTTGTAGTAGACAAATTCAATCATAAGAAATCTTTTTTCAAAAAATTAGGTATTAACTTTGTTAATATTAAGGATTTAAAAAAAAAAAAGATGATTGTTGATAATGTTATTGATACCACTGGTAATACGAAACTAATTTCATTAGGATTTAATTTGTTAAGAAAAAATGGTAAATTAATTTTAGTAGGTCAGCCGAAAAAAAATGAAATTTTAAAGATTAAAGATCCACTAAGATTATTTAATCCTCCTTCAGATCATATAAAAATCTCAACATCTGATGGTGGTCTATTTAATCCAGAGAAACAAATGAAAACAATTTATAATTTAATGTTTAGAAATATTAAAAAGTTTAATCAATTAATTTCTCATAAAATTAATTTAAATGATATAAACAAAGGTATAGAATTAATACAAAAAGGTAAAGCAATAAGAGTTTCAATAAAATTTTAATTTATGAAAGTTAATTATAAGAACGCATTTGAAAAAATACTTTTGATTAGAAGAATAGAGGAATTAATTTTGAATGAATTTAATAAGAATGAAATTTTTTCTTTTTTACATTTAGCTATAGGACAAGAAGCGTGTGCTGTTGGTGTATCCATGGCAGTCAATAAAAGTGATTTTTTTTTTTGGAAACCACCGTTCACATCATCATTATTTAGCAAAGGGTGGAAATATTGAAAAATTGATCTTTGAGGTTTTTGGAGATAAGAGAGGTTGTTCCGGTGGAATTGGTGGATCAATGCATTTAATTGATAAATCTGTAAATTTTCAAGGATCAGTTCCAATCCTAGGATCTTCAATATCAATATCATCCGGTATGGCAATGGCAAAAAAATTGGAAAAGAAAAGTTCTATTGTTGTTGTTTTTATTGGTGATGGCTCTGCAGAAGAGGGATCATTTTATGAAACTATAAATATGGCTAGTTTATATAATCTACCATTGTTAGTAGTAATAGAGGATAATAAATATGCTGTAGAAAGTGGTCATAATAAAAGAAAATCAAAAGATTATAATTTCAAAAAAATTATAAGTGGACTCGGAGCTATTTATGAAAGGTGCAATGGTCAAGACTTTGAGGAAGTATACAAAACAACTTTAAAAATGAAAAAAAATATATTAATTAAAAAAAAACCAGGCATTCTTCATTTAGATTGTTTAAGATTTGCAAGACATAGTGGAGCTCATTTATCAATAAAAGATCAACAAGCAAAATATAGAATTAAAAATGAATATATTAAAATTAAAAAGAGTGATCCATTAGATATTATTTTAAATAGGCATATAAAAAACAAAATTAACAATTTTGATAAATATATTTTGAAGTTAGAAAATAATATTCAGAAAAAATTTTATAGAGTTTTCAATAAAATAAAGCTAAAAAAAATTTAATATAAAAACTGTTTAAATGAAAAAATTATTATCTTTTCCAGAAGCCATTGATCAAGCAAGTTTGGATGTTTTAAAATCAAGCAAAAAAAACTTAATATTTGGCTTAGAAATTACAAATCAGGGCTCAAAGTATCTTCAAGCCCCAAAAAATCAAGTATTCGAGACTCCATGTTCAGAATTATCAAATACTGGATTAGTTGTAGGTCTATCAACTCAAAATTTTAATCCAACCATAGTTTATGGACGAGTTGAATTTGCGCTTTTGGCTTTTGATCAAATATTAACTCAAGCATCTAGATGGAATTATATGTTTAATAAAAAAAGTATCTGTAATGCAAATTTTAGAGTGCAAATTGGCAGACAATGGGGAAATGGCCCACAACATACAGCTAATTATCATTCAATTTTTGCTCAATCCTTAGGATTAGAGATTTTTATACCCGCAACACCAGAAGAAGCTTTTTATCAAATTAAATATATGAATAAATTAAATAAGCCTTGTGTAATGTTAGAGCACCGGTATTTGTCTCAAATTTCACAAAAATTTAATTTGAAGAATAAAAATTATAAAGTCGATACATATAAATTTTTTAAAGAAAAAAAAAAAACTAAAATTGTTTTAGTTACTTATGCTGATACATTTTATGATGCTATTTTTGCGAGAGAATATTTGAGAAAATTTAATCTAGATATAGCAATATTAAATTTATCTTATTTCCCATCAGATAAAAGAGTTTCTGATAAAGTATTTAAGATTTTAAGTAAATATGAATTTAATATTTATATAGAAAGTGCTCCAAAACAATTTAGCCTTTTAAGTGGAGTTTTGTCAGGAAGAATTATTAAAAATTTAAAAGATAAATCTAAAAATTATTTTTTATCTCCAAAAAATATTCCAGCCCCAGCCGACCCTAAGGGAATGAGCTTATACTACGTTAATAAAAATGATATTATTCTCAAAGTATCAAAACTTTTAAATAAAAAAATAAAAATAAAAAAAATTTCCTTTGAGGAAAGTGTCTTGTGGCCAAAAATTCAACTTAATGAGTATTTAAAATAATTATGACTAAATTAAATAAAAGATCTAAACAGTTAAGATTAGATATTATCGATTTATCAAAATCAAATGGTGGATATCACTATGGAGGAAGTTTTTCTTGTGCTGAAATTTTGATTAATTTATACGATAAAATATTAAAAGATGAAGATAGATTTATTTTAAGTAAGGGACATGGCTGTTGGGGTTATTATGTTTTATTAAGAGAAAAAGGTTTTAAACCGCTACTTGAAGGACACCCTCACCTAGATGAGAATAATGGTGTTCATTGGACAACAGGAAGTGAGGGACATGGTTTTCCAGCTGGGATTGGAATGGCTTTAGCAAAAAAATTGCAAAAGAAAAATGGTAACGTTTATGTGCTCATTGGCGATGGTGAAAGTCAAGAGGGAACTACATGGGAATCTATTTTAGTGGCATCTCAACATAAATTAGATAATTTAAAAGTAATTTTAGATTTTAATAAAATTCAAGGATCAGGGTATGTAAAAGATATTCTTAATATAGATCCAATAGGCGATGTAGTGAAATTATTTAATTGGGAAGTTACTAGAGTCAATGGGCATGATAATGATGAAATATTAAAAGCTTTAAAAACTAAAACTTCCAAACCTCATTTTATAATTGCAGACACTATAAAAGGAAAAGGAGTGAGTTTTATGGAAAACTCTCCTCCTTGGCATGCAAAAGGTCCATCTGAAGAACTTGAAAAAATAGCAAGAGAGGAACTTTCTGAATGAGAAAAGCTTTTGGTAAAGAAATTCTTGAACTTGCAAAAAAGGATAGCAAAATAATTTTGATTTCAGGGGATGTTGAACATGAAATGGAAGAATTTAAAAATCAATTTCCAGAAAGATACATAAATATAGGACTTTGCGAACAAACAATGATAACAATGGCTGCAGCAATGTGTTTAGAAGGATTAAGGCCAATTGTTTATTCAATAACACCTTTTTTAATTGAAAGGCCTTTTGAGCAAATTAAAATTGATATAGACGAGAATAATTTGCCTGTAATACTTATTGGTTATGCAGATTACCCAACACACGGACCAACACACCGACCTCTCAATGCTGAGCATTTAGTGAAAATATTTAAAAATATAAGAGGTTTTTTTCCACAAAGTAGAGATGAAACATCTAAAATCATAAAAAATGTTTATAGTGAAAAAGTTCCAGCTATAATATGTATGAGAAGAGAAAAATAGTCTTAATTTTTTTTTATTTTTCAGGTTCTATTGATTAAAAAAAAACAATACAACAACAGTATAAAAAGTGATGAAAAAATCTAAATTTTTAAGTGTTATTACACCTTTTTATAATGAGGAAAAAGAAATCTATGATTTATTAAATGACATATCAAATTTTGAAAAGAAAAGTGATATAATTAAGGAATATATTTTAATCGATGATGCATCAAAAGATAAATCGATTCTTATAGTAAAAAAATTTTTTAAAAATTCACACAGAAAATTAAAAAAGAAAATCAAAATTATAAAAAATAAATCAAATATGGGATGGGCAAACTCTGTCAAAAAAGGATATAAATTAAGCAAAGGAAAATATGTGATGTTTTTACCTGGCGATGGAGAAATAAAGTTAACAAACTTTTTAAATAAAATCTCTTTTGCAAGAGACGTAATTGTAGTTCAGAGAGGAGAAATGCCAGGAAGGCCTATTGGAAGAATAATTCTTTCATATTTATTTAGGTTTATTGTTTCTTTAATTTTTAATATTAAACTTTTTGATTACAATACAATTATTATTTTAAATCAAAAAGTAATTAAAAAATTTAAAATTAAATCAAATTCTTATTTTATAAATGCTGAAATAATAGTAAAATCATTCTTCTTTAAATTTAGTTTTGATTATTCTAAGAAACTAAAACTTTTCCCAAAAAAAGATTATAAATCAACTTCTCTTACATTTAATTCATTTTTAAAAGTATCAGAAGATTTTCTAGGAACATTAAATTTTGTATATTTGAATAAAAAAAATTAATGAATAATCAAAAAATTTTATATTTTCAATATTTATTATTATTTTATTTTTCTATATTTTTTTTTAGAGGTAGATTAGGTTCTGACGATCTTGAAGTATTTAATTTAGTAATAGCTTATAAAGAAATGGGTTTAAGTTTATCCGATTTCTCAAATTTTTTAAAAAATAATTTCGAAGATAAAAAGTTAAATTTAGAATATTTTGCAAATAGTAATTCACTTCCAGACTTTAAAACTCTTCACGTAAGATTTATTTGGTTATTACAAAGTTATTTCATTATTTCCTTTGTTGAAATCTTTCAATTATCTAAAGAAAATTTCATGTTTCTATCTCAATATTTTTGTGGTCTAATTATAAGTATCTACACTTGTCTATCATTTTTATTATTAACAAAATTCTTTCAAAAATCTCTTGATTTACATTTATCTGTATTGTTAAGTTTTTTAATTTTTTTTGGGACTGGTTTAATTTCTTTTTTTACAGGAAGTTACATTGAAAGTTTAATTGTTTTACTTA
>MDTD01058735.1_pt1 | contig 11306 bp, 7 predicted proteins | sample 811221 | NCBI WGS metagenome assembly MDTD01 (sample SAMN05326646, study PRJNA326480) | marine metagenome | isolation source: seawater | place: Pacific Ocean: South West | collected 2011
AGTGCTGCGCCGTTACTGTCGAGGCTGCCGGCTTTGGCGCAGGCGGTGGCGATGTAGTAGTCGTTGGTGTGCAGGCCAACGTAGCCAGTGGCTTTAAGGTCGTCGTTGCCGGCACCTTGGACCAGCGAGATCGGGCTGGTGCCGCCGGTGCGGACGATTTGGACGCAGTGCGAGCCGTCCAGGGCGTCACTGGCGAGTAGGGTGAATGTGGCACTTGTACCACTGGGAGTGCGCTTGGACCAGTTGTCCGGCACACCATCGCTGTTGGTATCGGCCTCCAGGTCTGGAGTAAGCAGAAGGTTCGAACCGACAGGTGTGAGGACGCTGACACAGAGCTTGGGCAGGGGAAAAGTGAATAGGCCGTTGGTACTATCAGTGGATACTTTGATATTAAAGAAATCGCGGATTACGCCTGCCGATCCATCATCGTATCCTCCTACTGTTTCGCGAAGCGCCACGTAATTACCCGCAGCCAAGTCCGGCACGGTGGTATGAGCACTGTAGTTGATATTGTAGCAGCGATTGACGGCCGGAATGGAAAAGCCTTGGCTGTCGGCGTCACGCAATACGATAGCTCGGACGTCGTAGCCACCGCTGTAACTGGGCGCGTTGGGGGTTGTCATCACCGTGTTGAGAACAGCTTTATTGGGCAGATATTTATTTATCAGCCCCAAGGCATGAATGATCGGACGGACGGCCAGGTCACTGCTATAGGTGCCGGTTTGTGTATCGACAGCATTGAAGGGACGCCATGGCCCGGTGCCTCCAAGAGCGTGGAGTAAGGCCAGTTCGACGTTGCCGTGGTGGCTGTAGGCTAGCAGCATGTCAGCGCTGGAGATCGCACCAAGAATACTGGATGTCTTAGGCCACACGGTCTGATTTTCGATGGGATTGGGCCACTTGGCATGTTCGGTGGCCCACATGGGCAGGCCGTCCAGATCATCGACGAGAATTTTGGCGTGAACATGATCGGTGTTGGCTACGTTGTAGCCGTCGTAATAGGTATGCAGCACCATGCCGCTGATCATCGTTTTGAGTGTGCTGTTGGCGAGAATGGCACGGTGCCAGTCATACCATGTGGTGGGATTTTGGACAAAGTCTTCGGTGGATGCGAATGGAGCGATACGGATTGTCGAGTCAATGTTTCGCATTGCTGTGATGACGCTATTGCAGGCGGTGATGTAATTTCCCACATTCCATCCGGATGAACCATGGTCCAGTTCGTTGCCAAGTTCCCAGAATTTGACATTGTAGGGGGGCGCGTGTCCATGAGCGGCACGGAGAGCTGCCCAATCGGTACCACCGCCGGGGTTGGAGCCGTCGTTGGGAGCATTGCAGTATTCCACCCAGTCTGCTGCGTCTTGCGCGGCGGTGGCGGATTCCATGTTAATCACCAAAATGGACTGCCCGCCAGCTTGTTCGACAAGGCCCATGAATTCGTTGAACCCGAAATCTGGCACCATGCTGGTGCCCCAGTTCGGGATGTACTGGGCGGTGCGAGAATTAAGTGGTCCAATGGACTGTTTCCAAAAAAAATAGTTACTGACGGTACCACCAGGGTAGCGAAATGTGGCACCGTGAAAATTTTGTTTGATGCAATCGAGGACTGTGGGGTAAATCTGGTGATTGGTGGTGTCCCATAGACCGTCGTCGCCCGCACCATGTCCTTGGATGGCATGCCAAGGTGTATTAAAGCCCATGATCAACGCATCTGAGGCGCTGCGAATGACAGTTGTGTCAGCAGTGATCTGAAGCGGGCTGCCTTCGGAAAAAGTCTGGGTAGGAGTGTCAGCGGCCTGACTCGAACCAATTAAGATAAATCCAAGGATGGAACCGGTCAGTAGCAGAAGGTACAGACGATTTGAAATAGGCAGCATGTCGATATCTCCGAAGATGCCAGATGAATGGAAAATTGGACGCCGATAACCGTATCCGTCATGAATGGTGCGGCGGGTGTCGGTTTGGATGCAATTTGTTTTAAAGTTCCGTGGCTATGCCTGGAGCTAATCGTTCGTATTCTCTGTATCAGCGAAACTGGTCAAAATAGTTACACAGAATATTTCTGAGTTGGCCGATCGATGGTCGGATTTGTACAACACATCAGCAAATGAATGCTTCGGAGTTAGCCCAGAAAAGCATCAAACTTGTTGATACGGTCACTGTCGATGGAGCTGGTTTGTCTGATACAAGCTCCCTAAGTGTTTGTGCTATTCTCCGATTATTGAACAGAAAGGTGTCGGATGGGCACAATCTATCATATGACAGATTGTAGGAATGTCAAGAAAATCATCGAAAAAACCAGAAATTAGCGTATTTATTGAACTTTTAGGCAAAAACTTGTATTATGTCAAATTTGTTTGCGGTTGTATTATTGAGATTCTGCCAGTGTTTAACTTTTCAATCTCGGTTCCTGGTGTGATGTCATCGAAAACCGAGGTTTGATTTGCGGGAGGGAGGCCGCTGCGTCAATGTATCCATTTGCGACTACAACGTGTGCGCGGGCCTGATATCTAGTTCAATGACCTGATCGTCCTGAGGGTTAAGATCAAAGGACCGCAGTAAACTCAGGCCGTTGGGCAATTCAATACACGCGTCATATCGGCCTGTGTAACCAGTGAAAGACGCCTGCCCATTGATGATTTTCATTGTTTCGTCTGTATGCCACGTCTCGTACACGAGTCGGCGAAGGCTTTGGAAGGCGGGCTTGGGGGAAAGGTCGTGGCGCAACAAGCCGCCGATTAGGCAGAAGCTGTGGCGATCGGTCAGGTCCCACCAGATGACCGCTTTAACCAGTGGCTGTGCGAATAGGTACGTGTAGAATTTTTCGAGATCCTGTGCCTGTTTTTGTTCGCTTAGTTCCTGGGGCAGATCGTTGCCTGAGGAGAGGGTGGATTCGGTGATGTGTATTGGGAGACCGTAGGATTTGAACTTTTCGATAGTCGAGCAGAACTGGTCCCAACCCTGTTCGGTGATGCGGCCGAGATGGGCTTGGACGCCCAGCACATCGGGACGTACGCCGCGATCCAATATTTCGTCAATCATTTTGAATGTCTGAGGATGCCATGGGGCGCGGGCAACTTCCGTCTGACTGAAATTAAGTGTGAGACCGTGGCAGTTGGTGTAACGCCGCGCAAGTTCGTGGGCTCGGCAGACTGATTCCGAAACGTTGGGAGCAGGTGTCGGGTGCCCCATGGGTTCGTTGATAAAGTCCCAGTACGCAAGCTTGTGGCCGAAGTGTTCAAGAAGTGTTTTGTATCGCTGCTCCATTGTCTCCCAGTACTCTTGTTCATTCAGTTGCAGCATCCAGTCTGGCAGCCAGCCTTTGTGGTGAAACAACAGCGGATGTCCCTTGACGGTCATGCCGTTGTGCTTGGCCCAAGCTGCGATCTGGCTGGCACGATGCAATCGGAAAGTATCACTGTTGGGTTGCACTGCGTTTTCATAAAACGGAACCACCGCAAAGTTGAACAGTTCTAGAAACCGTTGCACGTACTCCCAGTCATCACCCCGTGTTCGCAGGTCATATGCCTCAGCATGTTTCTTGATGCGGCGACGGATTCGCATGACATCGCTTTCGAGTTGATCGCCATCCGATGCACCGGACTGTGCATGGGTGTGGCGTAAGCGGTTTGTCTTGTTCCAGCCGAAGGCGTTGCATCCAAAATGAAAAGCGTGTTTTTGGAGTGTGACGCGCACATTGCCGTCTTGCACTGGGCCTTCAGAGCCAATGATCGAGAGCTTTCCTACCGCCTGGCGGCAATTGAGTTTGATTGATGGTGTATTCATTAAATAGTTCTCTTGCATTACCTCGGTCGGTTGTCCCGTGGGTTGCCTCAAGGCTTCCTGTCGGCAGAATTCAATTGTGTCTGCTACTGACGGTGTGGGGTTCGCAGATGGTTTCACATCGGTCGTCTTCCGGGAACAAATGGTTTAATGTAGACAGTGGTGAACATGGTGACAATATTTTGAGTTGATTTAATCACAGAAATTTTGGAATATTATTCCATGGCTAAAACGCAATCTATTCAATCGGTTCAGCGAGCTATAGCGATTCTCTATGCGGTGGCTGGTATTGAGGACGGCCGGAGTGTTGCGCAGATCGCTGCCGCTTTGGACATTAAATCCAATACCTGTCACAAACTCGTCCTTACGTTGGAAAGCGAAGGTTTGCTTGTTCGAAGGAATAAACCATTACGCTTCATGCTGGGGCAGGGCATTCGTGAGCTTAATTGTCTCGAGGAAGACCGGCACTTGTTATCCCTGGCTGCGAAATGGATGACCAGGGCCCACGCCAGGATTTCCTCCGCTAACCTCGTGTTTCTTGAATGGGAGCAGGCCATCACATACCAGAGATTGCGATGTAATGCCAAAGCACCGGGGCGTGTAATTCGGCCGCGAAATCTTGTCATTGAGCCTTATTGCCATATCAGCCCGTTGGTTTTTTTGGCCAATGCGGATGAACAGGAGGCTTTCCTTTTCGATCAAACCTACCCGTTTGAGCCACTCGGCAAGTCGATCTGGGGATCGCGGCGAAGATTCGATTCGTACTTGGCTTCAATTCGTCGTGATGGCTATGCCGTGTCAGGGCCGGAGCTTTCACATTGGTTTCGGGTGGTTGCACCGATTTTCTCGCCTGGCCATGAAGTGTTGGCCGTGATTGGCGGTTACGTTTTGCACACGACCAGCCAGGCATTGCAATCCCGCTTGGTCAAAATCGTCACGTCGACGGCATGTCAATTGGCTGAGCAATACGCCAGTGGGGAATCGACGGTTGTGGCTTGAGTTTTCAGGGCTTGAATTCAAGAGTTTTGGGAGTTCAGGTGTGTATGAATGGCAAACGGCAATATTGTATTATGGCAGATCGTGTTAATCTACAGTTGTGCGCAAGGGAAAATATCTTCAAATACTTGACCTTGGACTAATCTGTCATAGAATAGATCATGATCAATAATCCCCTGACTATTCAAGCTGCCAGTGACGAGCCGCTGATCGAGCAGATACGAAACGATTTGCGTACCAAAGTTCGTACTGGCAAGTTGGCTCCGGGCTATCGACTACCTTCGATGCGCAAAATCAGTAATAATCTGGGCGTGAGTTTGGGCATCGTCCAGCAGGCGATTAACACACTCACCGCAGAGGGGGTACTCGACTCCCAACCGCGCCGCGGAGTGTTCGTGGCTGATCCAAGGATTAAAAAACGTGACATAGCCTTGGTGGTTGGTAGTCTGCAACTACCAACGATGCCGGCAGTCGTCCGTGGTATCAGAACCGGCCTGCGATCAGCCAGTGATACTTTGCCATACCGGTTGATGATCCATGCTGCAGATACCGATTTTGATCAACAGATGGAAATGCTGTTGAGCCTAGATACTCAATCTTTGGCTGGAGCGATCATTTTGCCTCCTGCGACTAGTCGGTATGCCGAAGCATTGCGCGCGTTTGCCGCCAAGGGTGTTCCCTGCATTCAGGCGACGATTGCAATGGAAGGGCTGGACATGAGTGCTGTCGTCACCGATGGCTTGGAAACGGGCCGGATGCTCTTCGGTCATTTATTACAGGCTGGGCATCGTCGCATCGGTATTATTGGTTCTACGGCAGATACGTTGACTATGCATGACGTTTTTAGTGGTGCTGCCATGGTGTTGGATGAATATGGGCTGAAGCTGGCGGACCTGCCGCGTGTGGATACGAACGCTACACACCTGAATCCTGAGGAGCCTTGGCACGACGGAGCGATCGCTGCCACGCAACTGCTCTCCGAACACCCGGAATTGACAGCTTGCGTGGGCATAGGCAATGGATTAACCCTGGGTATTTACAAAGCTGCCAAGACTATGAGGCTAAAATTGCCTGATGATTTATCCATTATAGGCATGGGGGCAGACATGTTGGCATTTTCCGTCACCGAGCCGTCTATTACCATTGTTGACATGGGACTGGAAAATATCTGTCGTCACGCTGCCTTGCAGTTAAGACGACTTATTGACCCTAAGGGGCCGACTGCACAGCGAATTTCGCAGATCATGCCGAGATTGCATGAAAGGCAAAGCGTCAAACGGCTCAATGTCTAGTTTACAAGTCGATTTCGGCAATTCTGACAACTAATATCAATTCTCTCCATGGAGCTGTCTCATGACATGTTTACGTTATCCTGTATCCACTCTTCGCAGCCATGCTTTTACGCTCATTGAGTTACTGGTCGTTATCAGCATTGTTTCGATCTTAGTGGCTATCCTGTTGCCCGCTTTGGCTTCAGCTCGCCAAGCCGCTGGCACTGTCAGGTGCCTAGTTAATCAGCGACAGATTGGCCAAATCCTGGCAATCTATTCCAGTGATTTTAAGAGTTATTGGCCCGCACCTGGTGTTCGAGGATGGGGCCAGGATTATTTTTGCGGTGGCCAAGGTGTGTGGACCGGAAATCATGACAAATTCTGGGATTCAACCGAATTGTACGCTCATATGACTGGCAAGTCGCCTGATACTCTGGGTATCGGAAGTGCCGAACGTGTTTTGTATCACAACAAGATTCTGTCAGGTAGTAGTCCATTTATATGCCCCAACTGGGATCGCGGCTACAACAACTTGCTGGAAAACACCAATACTCAGAAAAATGATGCATTACGAGGCTATGGCATGAATGTGCATTTGGCAGCTGGCGGTGGGCGAACCAATTCTCTGACTTCTTCTTCGACCCAATGGTATGACAAGCAGGCTCGTGTATTTAAGAAGACGGTTGATTTTCTACATCCGAGTAAAGAAGCGGCAATTGCTGATGACATGGAAACTGAATATGGCAAACTTCAAATGCTTTCGACAACCAACTTTGCTGTCCGCATGCTGACAGGATCGGGCAAACTGAGACACAAGGATGCTGTCAACGTTCTGTTCGCAGATTCTCACGCCAGTACCATGCCTGTCGCGGAAATTCCCGTCGGTACTGGTCCCAACGCCATCGTCGATGGCATGAAACTCTCGGATAACCCCTTCTGGGGCATGTATTGAACGATTAGATGAGACTCGCAGAGCATTTGACTAATTCTGTTAATAAATGAAGTCACAATTTATGAAAATCACATTCGTTACTTTACTTACCGTTATGGCCTTGTGGTTTGTTCCTTTTGCAACGGTCGTTGCCACTGCTGCCGAAGGCGGTGCGGGCCACGAGTATGATGGAATCACTATTGAGGACAACCGTGCCACCGGATCGACAACGTCTCTACCAATTGCCATCACGATCGACCCGACAAAGAAAATAAACGTCTATTCCTCGCGTCTGTTCGGATACAACGATAGTTGGGTTACCACTAATCATGGTTTGAGGATCACTCGTATTCCGACACCTGCCGGCAGCACGAATTTACCTGTCAAGGAAAGTTACCTCAGGGCACTGGCGAGCATTCCTCTGACGATGGATCGGATGTCTGGCACGGCGTCGAGCTATCTGATCTGGAAGGATGCAATCGGCTCTGTCGATCAGCGTCAGGTACAGCACATCGTTTGGTCCAAGTTTAAGGTGCTCTATGGTCCTGCTGAATGGGTATCTAATATCCGTAGACTGCATCCCTCGGCCGAGTTTGTCTGGGTGCTCAACATTGCCCGAGATACACCTGAAAATGCTCGCGATTTAGCCGAGTTCTTCACTGGAGGGCCTGATACCGCTTGGGGTAAAAAACGCGTCGCATGCGGTATGAAAGAGCCAATGATGCCGGCAATTTGGGAGCTAGGCAATGAAATGGACTGGGGTAAAGAAGCCGTTGATGTGGACGAGTACATCAAACGCTGTCGCCAATGGATTGAGGCGGTCCGTAGCGTTGTGCCCGATGCTGTTTTCGCTGCACAGGCGGCATCGTCGCCGTGGAAACCAAGCAAGGCTAAAACTTGGATGAATTGGCACCGTAAGGTGCTTGCATCACTGGCACCAGACATTAGGTATCTCACATTCCATCCCTACTACCGAGGTATGGCGCCCAAAGCACTGATGCCTTATATTCAGACGATGACCGCGGATATTGCTCGTTGCAGCAATCCTGGTATTAAGCTATATCTTTCTGAGCATGGCATCTGGCCGGGATCCGGCGGCGTGAAAACGAAAAACTGGAGGGATTCCTGGTATCAGGGCCGAACGCTCAATAGTTGCTTGAGCACCGGTGAGTGGATTCTACTGATGCTCCAAAATCCAGCAATCGGTGCAATGAGCTATCACTGTCTTGACGGCGGGGCGGCTTGGGGACTGATTTGGCAGGATAAGAGCAGGGACAGGTATTACACCACTGGACCGGCTGACATGTTCAAACTCTTTGCAGGTGTGCCCTATGGCTCGGACGTTGTCTTCACGCATATGACCGGTTCGGGCACGGATTGGCAACAGAAGGATTCTAGTTTTACCAGTGCTGCTGTCATTGCCGATGAAGGTAAATCACTCTACCTGCTGTTGAATAATCGCATGGCCGACACGTCACGTGACATGTCTGTCCACTTGGTTGGCTCGCAGGAATACACTCTTGCCGAGAAAACAATTCTTACGGCCCCGAATCTCGATTCCATCAACACATTGGACGACCACCCCATCCAATTGAGCAGAACTGTGTGTAATGAAGATAAGCCTTTTTCTGGTATGTCGGTACCACCACGCTGCTTAATGTTACTGAAGCTGAAAAAACGTGATTAATTGACATTGATAAGTCGTATGAGAAAGGTACTTTCATGAAATTATATTCCAATACAAAAGCTTTTACACTTATTGAGTTGTTGGTCGTTATCAGTATCATTAGTCTGCTGATTGCCATTCTGATGCCTGCATTGAGTAAGGCACGTGAATCGGCTTGGTCGGCTAAGTGTCTGAATAACACTCGGCAACTCGGCATCGCGTTGACTGGGTATGCACAGGACTTCAAACGTGTCTGGCCTTACAGTTACCAGGCCGGATCTAAGTATTGGAACAAGCATTGTCTCTTCAAGTGGACCAATCCTAATCAATCTAACACTTTGGCCGACAACACATTCTTCTATGGCACGATGTACGAGTGCCCCGCCTGGACCAAATCCTATAACGGCATCAACGGATTGTGGCGAGGCTACGCTCTCAACGGCACTTTGAATCAAACTAGCGAAAGCAGTTGGAAGAAACCCGATGATGTCATCATACCCAGTAAGGCCATGGCGATCATTGACGACCACGGAGCAGGTTGTAAGTGCGACAATGGCACACAGAATTTCAATATCATCACAGCTTCGCTGAGGCACAGTGGTAATGTTAATACCCTCTATGTCGATATCCACAGCGCTCCGAAAATTGCAAGTGACATTGCTTTGCTCGCGGCTATCAACAGTACGGATATTGAGGGCCAGTACTTTTGGTTTGGTAGGCCCAAGCAGTAATCACTCGCAATTTTTTGGAAAGGTTTGTTTATGCGTTTTTTTCAACTGTGTTGTTTTGTGACCATAATGCTTGTTCAGTTGGAGCATGTCCAAGGTGAAACGGTCTTGACGCTTGGGCCTGGTACGCCGGTCAACCCGATGATTGTTGGTATCAACAATAATGCCATTCGCGGAGATATGCCCTATGATGATGTGGGATTGCGCCAAATCATCCGTCTGTCGAATCTCACGTCACTACGCTATCCCGGAGGGACCTCTGGTTCGCTGTTTGATTGGAAAACGGGCCAATACGTCGATGATAACATACTACTTCAATACGGTCCTCAGAGTTGGCATGATATGTATATGGCAGCCAAGCGGCGCATCGCTCGTTTTCCATCGGGAACATTTAGTGCCGAAAACTTTTCAAGGCTGTGCAAAGATGTGGGCGTAGAGCCGATTTGGATACCGAATCCTGTCACCCTTAGTGTCGAAAGCAATATCAAATTTTTCGAACACCTCAAGGCTAAAGGAATTTCCTGTAACTATGTGGAAATGGGAAATGAGTGCAGCGGCGGTGCGTTTCGTAGGCGTTTTCCGACAGGCAGCGATTATGTCGATGCCTGTCGTCCGGTGATGAAAAGAATCCGCCAACTTTTCCCTGAAGCTAAAATTGCGGTTGTAGGAAGCGGTGTTAATGTCATGCAACTTGCGGAAAGTCAGCAAGAAGCTGGTACAGCCGACAGCCGTGGTAATACTTGGAACAAATTGCTGATGCCTGATCAAAAGTACTTTGATGCCTTGGTTTTGCATAGCTATGGTGTTGGTGCTAAACGCTTGCGGCCGTATAGGCCTGACCAGTGGCAGAGCTTTACGCTCGCATATCCTGGTGTTTATATGCAGGCTGCTGCTCAACTCAGCCGGCAGGAATATGGCAGCATACCCATTTGGCTCACCGAGTATAACGCTGCATTTCATGAGTTGATGCCAGGGCGTGTTCGAAAATATGACGCTGCGGAAGAATACTTTGGCAAGCTGGCTGATTCGACAATGCAGGGATTGATGATTTCAGGTTACATCATTGGTGCGCTCAATGATCCTGCCATATGGGAGATGATGCACTATCACAGCATCATGGGGCCGCCTGGCTTTCGTATGTTTCATATCATCAACAAAGAATGGTGCGCTAGCCCTAATATTCAAATTTTTAGCTATTTGGCTACGTTGATCCGTCAAGCTAAGACTACATATCCTGTAGTTGTCAATGGTGGGCAGATTCTCGATATGACTATTCTAGGTCATGATAATATCCCGGTCGTCGCTGCGGCTGTTTTGGAAAATACTGTTCAGCGTACATGGCTGATTCTTAATCGCGGCGGTAAAAATTTAACTGTCAATCTCCCTTGGGACACCGCCTACAAAGCCGATATTCGTACGATTGATGGTTCATTGAGTGATGGTAAGGAAAACAACAGTTTATGGGTTCCAATTAGCACGATTAATGGGCAAGAACAATTTTGGAACGCTCCGCTGTCCATTAAACCCATCACTATTAAACGGAAAGATGGGGAAGGCGGCATGTCGCAGATTCTGTCTGCCTACAGTCTGACCGTGGTGGCGATGTATATCAGCGAGTGAAAACTGTAGCGACACAGCGGTTTGTTGCAGTGTTTTGATCGTTATCCCGATCATGGATCGTGATTCGGACATGTTTGGGAAGGACTCATCAATTGAAAGCAATTATCGATGAGTCAAGGCCCACATTGTTGTTACCGATAGTGGAGGAAAAGATAAATGTTTGAAACAATTGTCTTCTTATCCCACCAGGTTCCTATCGGTTTAGTAGTAAAGCTCAGGCTGGGGGGCTAGCCTGAAGGATTAGTTTTTTGCTCATGGTGGTTCCGTCTCATTTCCGGGACGATAGTATGATCACCCTTCCAATATGTGAG
>MDTD01108641.1_pt1 | contig 11304 bp, 5 predicted proteins | sample 811221 | NCBI WGS metagenome assembly MDTD01 (sample SAMN05326646, study PRJNA326480) | marine metagenome | isolation source: seawater | place: Pacific Ocean: South West | collected 2011
AAGAATTTTATAGTTATAAAAGAAAAAATAAAAGATAATAGTATTACTATTAAGTTTAAAATTGATAATTCAGTACTATCTGAAAAAACTATATTTTTTAATCCGAAAATAGACACTGCGCTTAAGGCGGGGATAGAAAGTAAAAAAGAAATTTTAGAAGCATCGTATCTTTTAAAACCTAATGCCCTTGCAGATGTAATAGTGATACCTGATCTACTTACACCAGGTATCAAAGCTAAAATTTGAAATAAACCGATTATAATGCTTGTTTTAAAAGTAAAATTATTATTTATTTCTTTTTCTAATTTTACCTTGTCACTAATATAAAGCAAAATACCAAAAATCAGAGTGCTCCAGCCTATAACCTCTATGTTTCTTAGGTTCTCGATATAATTGGTTTTGACGAGCAGTAATCCAGCTATAACAACTGGAATAGAAGAAATTAAAATTTTGAGAAATAATTTTTTATTCTTCGTAAAGTCAACCAAATCTTTATAAAAATAAGTTATAACAGCTAATAAAGATCCAATATGCAAACTGACGTCAATAGATAAACTTTTATGTTCAAAATCTACGTAGTTAGAAATTAAAATTAAGTGAGAGGATGAGCTTATTGGTAGAAATTCCGTTATTCCCTGAATTATTGATAAGATAAAAATTTCAAACATTTAATAAGAATTAAATTTGAACGTTGTTTTTTTCATGACTTTTTCAAATGCATATCAGGTATGCAAATAATCGCACTAAAAATAAAGGTATATTGCGATTAAGGTAACTATTATTGACCTTATTTTTCTGTTAAATATATGATTAATTAATTATTTTGCGAGCTTATGAAAAAAAAAATGCTTCAATTTGTTGATCTCAAAAAGGAAACTCCAGTTAAAAGAGATACTTCCGAAAGAAAAGATGATTTCAATGAAATTTATGATGAATTCATTACTGACAAAGCAACAGAACAATCCAGTAGATGTTCTCAATGCGGAGTACCGTTTTGTCAAATACATTGTCCACTTAGTAATAATATACCAGACTGGTTAAAACTAACAGCTGAAGGAAGATTAAAAGAGGCTTATGAAATTTCACAAAGCACAAACAATATGCCCGAAGTCTGCGGAAGAATTTGTCCTCAAGACAGACTTTGCGAGGGAAATTGCGTTATAGAACAATCAGGTCACGGCACAGTAACTATCGGTTCAATAGAAAAATATATCAATGACACAGCCTGGGAGAAAGGCTGGGTAAAACCAATTAAGGTAAAAAGAGAACAAAAACAATCTGTTGGTATTATAGGTGCTGGTCCTGCTGGAATGGCATGTGCGGAAGAATTGAGGAAATCAGGATATCAGGTTACGATTTATGATAGGTATGATCGACCAGGAGGACTCCTCATTTACGGAATTCCAAATTTTAAATTAGAAAAATTTGTAGTGGAAAGAAGAACCAAACTTTTAAAAGAAAGTGGTATCAAATTTGTACAAAATTTTGAGGTTGGTAGAGATCAAACCCTTTATGATCTAAAGAAAAATCATGATGCGATTTTGATTGCTACTGGAGTGTATAAAGCTAGAGAAATTAATATCCCGGGACATGATCTTAAAAATATTTTTCCTGCAATGGAATTTTTAACAGCATCTAATAAAAAAGGTTTAGGAGACAAAGTCAAATTATTCGACGACGGCACGCTCAACGCAGAGGGGAAAGACGTGGTAGTTATTGGAGGTGGTGATACCGCAATGGATTGCGTAAGAACTTCAGTAAGACAAAAAGCGAAATCAGTTAAATGTTTATATCGAAGGGATAGAGAAAATATGCCAGGCTCAGCTAGAGAAGTTGGAAATGCTATTGAAGAAGGTGTAGAATTTGTTTGGTTAACCAGTCCTAAAAGTTTTATAGGTAATAATAATGTTGAAGCAGTTGAAGTAAGCAAAATGAGACTTGGCGAGCCGGATTCTTCGGGGAGAAGAAAACCAGAAATAGAAGTTGGGTCTGAATACAAAATTAAAGCAGATCTTGTAATTAAATCTCTCGGTTTTGATCCAGAAAATATTCCCAAATTATTCAATGCAGAAGAACTAGCTATCTCTCAATGGGGCACGATTAAAATTGGAATGAAATCAATGCAAACAAATTTAGATGGAGTTTTTGCTGCTGGTGACATAGTGAGAGGAGCATCTTTGGTTGTTTGGGCAATAAGAGACGGAAGAGATGCTGCAGTTCAAATAGAAAAATATTTACGATTAAAAGTAAGCAAAAATAAATCTGAGAAAGCAGCTTAAATGAGCAATTATAAAAAGAATAGAGAACTTTTAGAAAAAACTTTTAATTATAGTCCTGATATGGAGCATGATGCATGTGGCGTAGGCTTGATTGCGTCCACTAATGGAAAAAAATCCAGAAAAATTGTTGAATATGGAATTGAAGCTTTAAAAGCAATTTGGCATCGTGGCGCTGTTGATGCTGACGGTAAATCTGGAGATGGAGCAGGAATACAAATTGAAATTGCACCTGATTTTTTTAAAGAAAAGATTTTAAATACTGGACATACGCCTGACAATGATAAGAGAATTTGTGTGGGAATGATTTTTCTACCAAGAACTGACTATTCTGAACAAGAAAAATGTAGAGAAATTATTGAAGCAGCTTTATTAGAGGGAAATTATTATATCTATGGCTGGAGGCAAGTTCCTATAAATCCTAGCGTTTTAGGTAAAACGGCAGATCAAAGTAGACCTGAAATAGCTCAGGTTATGTTCAAAAAAAATGAAAATCTTAGCACAAATAACTTAGAGAGAGATTTATTTGAAACCAGAAAAAAAATAGAGAAGTTAGCAAGAGAAGCTCAATTAAAAGAATTTTATATTTGCTCTTTTAGCTCTAGATCAATTGTCTATAAAGGAATGTTTTTAGCTGAAATGCTTTCAGAGTTTTATCCCGACCTTAATGATAAAAAATTGACCTCAAGATTTGCAGTTTTTCATCAGCGATACTCTACAAATACCTTTCCTAGCTGGGATTTAGCACAACCATTTAGAACACTAGCTCATAATGGAGAAATTAATACTCTCAAAGGAAATATTAATTGGATGAAAATTCATGAACAAGACATGTCTAGTTCATTATTTAAAGACGTCAAAAATTTAAAACCAGTAATAAGAAGCTCATCCGACTCCGGCGCTCTTGATAATGTTTTTGAGTTATTGGTTCACTCAGGAAAACTAGCACCATTAATTAAACTTATGATGATACCTGACGCATGGTCTAAAAGAAGTAAAACTGTTCCAAAAAATCATCAAGATTTATTTAATTTTTTGAATAGTACAATTGAACCTTGGGATGGCCCAGCTGCTATTTGTGCGACAGATGCTAAATGGGTTTTAGCATCTTCAGATAGAAATGGCTTAAGACCTCTAAGATACACAATTACATCTGATGATCTGTTTTTTGCAGGTTCAGAAACTGGGATGATCAAAATTTCAGAAGAAAAAATTATTGAAAAAGGTAAACTTGGTCCAGGCCAAATTATAGCTATAGATTTAAAAAAAGGAAAATTATTTAAGGATAAGGCAATTAAAGATCTGTTAGCCAAAGACTATAAAAAATATAACAAGCAAATAATTGATTTAGAGAAAAAAATCTCAAACGAAAATGAAAAACCTAATTTTATAGGAGAAGAATTAAGAAAAAGACAATACTTATCTGGTTTGAGTGTGGAGGATTTAGAATTGATTTTACATCCAATGGCAGAAGAAGGAAAAGAAGCCTCAGGATCAATGGGGGACGATACACCAGTTGCTGTACTCTCTAGTCACTTTAGACCGGTTTCCCATTATTTTAGACAAAATTTTAGTCAAGTAACAAATCCTCCAATTGACTCTCTTCGTGAAAATAAAGTTATGAGTTTAAAAACTAGATTTGGTAATTTAGGGAATATTTTAGACTTTGATAACTTAACAGAGGAAAATATATATGTTTTAGATAGCCCTATTCTAACTAACTCACAATTTAAAAAGTTCAAAAAATTTTTTTCGAAAAAAACAAAAGTAATTGACTGTACTTTTAATATTTCATCTTTGCTTAAAGATAGAATTGAAGAAATAAGAGAGGAAGCTGAAACTTCAGTAAGAGAAGGTAGCACTTGTTTAATTCTTTCAGACAAAAATATTTCGAGTGAAAGAGCAAGTATCCCAAGTATATTAATAGTAGGTGCGGTTCACTCACATTTGGTAAAACTAGGTCTTAGAGGATACTGTTCTTTAAATGTTGAATGTTCAGATGCCTTAGACACACACTCTTTTGCTGTCTTAATAGGTGTAGGTGCTACAACTGTAAACCCCTACCTTGCAATTGATAGCATTTTCCAAAGATATGAAAAAAATCTTTTTGGTAAATCTAATTTTGAAAATTGTGTGATCAAATTTAAGAAATCTATAGATGCTGGATTATTAAAAATTTTATCTAAAATGGGGATATCTGTAATAAGCTCCTACAGAGGAGGGTGTAATTTTGAAGCAGTTGGATTAAGTAGAGCTATAGTTTCAGATTACTTTCCAGGAATGTCATCAAGAATCTCAGGCATAGGAGTTATAGGAATAGAAAAAAAAATTAAAGAACTTCATGCAAAGTTTAGTGCAAAAAACGTTTTTACTTTGCCGATTGGCGGACTTTATAGGTATAGAAAAAGTGGAGAAAATCATCAATATCAAGGAAAATTAATACATCTTCTTCAAAGTGCAGTTGGCAGCGGATCTTATGATCAATATAAAAAGTATTCTACTGGAATTCATAATTTACCACCAATTAATATAAGAGACTTACTAGAATTTAAAAAATCTAGAGAGCCAATTGATGTAAATAAAGTTGAGCCTATTGAAGAAATTCTTAAAAGATTTGGCAGTGGAAGTATGTCCCATGGCGCCCTATCTGCTGAGGCTCATGAAACATTAGCTATTGGGATGAATAGAATTAAAGGCGCATCATGCAGTGGTGAGGGAGGTGAGGATGCAAAGAGGTTTAAAACTTTGCCCAATGGAGATAGCGCAAATTCAAGAGTAAAACAGATTGCCTCAGCCAGATTTGGAGTTACGGTAAACTATTTAAATAATGCTAATGAGATTGAAATCAAAATTGCGCAGGGTGCAAAACCAGGAGAAGGTGGGCAGCTACCAGGCTTTAAAGTAACAGAAGAGATTGCAAGACTTAGACACTCTACGCCTGGAGTGACTTTAATTTCTCCTCCACCACATCATGATATTTACTCAATTGAAGATTTAGCACAACTTATATATGACTTAAAACAAATTAATCCAAAAGCAAGAGTTGGTGTAAAATTAGTAGCATCTACAGGAATAGGAACTATTGCTGCTGGAGTTGCAAAAGCTAAAGCTGACATTATTTTAATATCTGGTCATTCAGGAGGTACAGGAGCAAGTCCCCAAACAAGTATCAAGTACGCCGGTATTCCCTGGGAAATGGGTCTTACTGAAGCTAACCAGATTTTAACTTTAAATAATTTAAGACATAACGTTACTTTGAGAACTGACGGCGGACTTAAAACCGGAAGAGACGTTGTAATTGCTGCGATGATGGGAGCAGAGGAATATGGAATGGGAACTTCATCATTAGTTGCAATGGGATGTATAATGGTAAGACAATGTCACTCTAATACTTGTCCTGTTGGAGTTTGTAGTCAAGATAAGACATTGAGGGAAAAGTTTGTTGGAACACCAGAAAAAGTGGTCAATCTTTTTAAATTTGTTGCCACAGAAGTCAGAGAGATTTTAGCTTCACTTGGTTTTACATCTATTAATGATATTATCGGTAGAACAGATCTATTATCTCAAGTAAATAAAGGAGCTTCAAATTTAGACGATTTAGATTTAAATCCGCTTTTAGTACAAGCTGATCCAGGTGAAAATCTGAGATACTGTAAAGATAATCATATTAATAAAGTTCCAGAAACTTTAGATGAAAAAATTTGGACTGAAATTGAAGATAAGATTGATGAAAAGAAAAAAAACATATTTGAATACGAAATTGAAAATACATCTAGATCTGTTGGGACAAGGCTTTCACATCATATTTATAAAAAATTTGGTAATTGTAAATTAAATGATGATACAATTAACATCATTTTAAAAGGGTCAGCCGGTCAATCGTTAGGAGCATTTCTTACAAAAGGCATAACTTTAAAAGTACAAGGAGATTGCAACGACTATGTTGGAAAAGGTTTATCAGGCGGACAAATAATAGTTACCACATCACCAAAAAGTAAATTAATTTCAGACCAGAATACAATAATTGGTAATACTGTTTTATATGGCGCTACTTCAGGAAAACTTTACGCCTCTGGCCAAGCAGGTGAAAGATTTGCAGTGAGAAATTCTGGAAGTACTGCAATTATCGAGGGTTGCGGAGCTCATGGTTGTGAATACATGACTGGAGGAACAGCAATTATCTTAGGTTCGATAGGTGATAATTTTGGCGCTGGTATGACTGGTGGTATGGCCTTTATATATGACAAAGAGGGTAATTTTGAAAATTTTGTGAATCCAGCTTCAATAATCTGGCAAAATATCGAAATGGACTATTGGAAGAATTTTTTAAAAGATAATTTAAATGATTTTTACTTAAAAACAAAATCGAAAATTGCAAAAAAAATACTTGAAAATTATGAGGAAGAAATAAAATATATAAAACAAGTTTGCCCAATTGAAATGTTGGACAAATTAGAAAATCCAATATCAAAAAATATAAATAAGAAAAAAGCTAGTTAATTTGAAAACAAAGTTACCTTATTTTGCATTTTTATTATCAATTGTTTTAGTAACTTTTTTATGGGAAAGTATAAAACTCCCTTTCGATATCAACACTGCAATTTTTGGTGATAGTTACCTCGAAAACCAACATCACCCTCAAAATGATACAATTCGATTTATAACTTTTTTGAGTATTCCTTTTCTAATCTTAATTTGTTTATTACAATTTTATGAAAAGGTTTTTTTAAATAATACTAAAAAAGTAATTTTAAGTTATGACCTAGTAAATTTAGAATATGATAAAAAACTGAATTTCTTTTTTTATACAACTATTTGCTTCATAATATTGGAATTTTTTTTTTTAAATTTTAAAGATTTTAATTTTCATATAGATTTATTTCATGAGGGCCAAGGTTTAACAGCATCTTACAATGCAAAAATTACTAGTGAATTTTGGCAATCCTCTTACATTGTGCGTGGCTTTTTTGGAAATTTTTACCCTTATTTATTATGGAGTCTTCTTGATTTTGAATCAGTCGGGATAACAAGATTTTTTAATTATTTTGTAATTTTGTTAAACAAAATATTACTTCTATTTATAGCATTTAAAATTGCAATTTTGACTGATTTTAAATCGACCAAAAAAATTATATTTTATTTCTTATTATCAATAACATTATTAACTTTTACAAGTTATCATAGTCCTATATTTTTTCTACGAAGTTTTCTTTTACTATTTTTTATATTGATAATTATTAATTTTATTTCATCTGAAAAAAATCGTTTAATTAATATTAATATTATTGGCCTTCTATCAAGTGTAAGTATGTTCTGGTATTTAGATATTGGAATCTACATTAATCTAACGATATTTTTAATCTTTGTATTTTTTATTGTAAAAAAGGAATTAAAATATTTATTAAACTTATTTTTCTCACTAAGCTTAGGATGGATTATTTTATTTTTTTTAATACCAGAAAACGAGTTTAATGAATTTCTAAAAAATACTAAGTCAATCTTACTAACTATAGATTATATACATGGGTTGATTTTTCCAACTCCTTTTATCTCTCAAGACTCAAGATCAATCAAAGCTTTATTGTTATTTTTAATAACAGGATTTTTTATTATAACAGCTATTAATAAGGCAGAAAATTACAATTTAAAATTTCTATTAGTTATCTCAATGTTATTCATGATTAGTATTATATATTTTAAGTATGGATTAAGCCGATCTGATAGTGGTCATATAAGAGGAGCAACAGGTTTTTTGTATATCCCTTTTTTTTCTTTTTTATTTTTGAAATTAATAAAACTTTTTCCAAATAAAAAAATTAATATCAGTAAAAAAATTAATTTAATATTTAATAGTCTTTTAATTATAATATTTTTTAGCACTATTTTAATAAATAAAAAATTTGAGAGAAAAAGTATTTCAAACTTTATTTCGAGCAAGGAAAATATTTTAAAGCTTTTTAGATATTCTGATGAGAGTTATATAAGTGAGGATTACCAAAAATTAGTATCATATTACAATGATCTTTCAAAATCAGATTCATGTGCAATGATATTTACACATGAATCAGCGATACCTTATTTTTTAAAAAAAAATACTTGTTCGAAATACTTTTTTATGTACACCGCAACTCCTAAAGAAATTCAAAGTAATATAATGAAGGATTTAAATAATAACAAACCAGTTTTCTTAATTTATAAGTCAGATATAGATGCTTATGGCCATGCTGGTGATAGACTTAAAATACTTAATAAATATATATTAGATAAGTATAGTTTTTATGAAAAATTCAAACATTGGGAAATTTATAAGTTAAAATAATTATGTCTTCCTTAAATATTTTTTGTTTTGGTTTTGGTCAAGTGGCAGAGAGTTTTATTAATAAATTAATTTACGAAAATAAAAAATTTAATTTGAGTATCACTTCAAGACAAGAAACCCATCAAATAGAGATTAGTAACTTAAAAATAACATCATATTTATTTAAGGATGATAAATTTGATAGTTCTATGACAACAAAAGTAGAAGAAGCAGACTATATTTTAATTTCCATTCCACCAATTGATGGCAAAGATATTGTCGCAAAATATTTTAAAGATACTTTTAAAAGTTTAAAAAAGTGTAAGTGGATTACTTACTTGTCAGCAACAAGTGTTTATGGTGATCACAACGGAAATTGGGTAAATGAAAAAAGTGTTACAAAACCGACATCAACTAGTGGAGTGAACAGATTAAAAGCAGAAAATACTTGGAAAAGTTTATCAAATAAAAATAGTTTCCCTATACAAATTTTTAGATTAGCTGGAATATATTCAAATCACTCGAATATATTAAAAAGATTAAAACTTGGTAAAGTTCAGTTTGTAGATAAAAAAAATCATTTTTTTTCAAGAATTCATGTTGAGGACATAGCTAATATTTTATTTAAGTCATTAAATATTTTCAAAAGCAATGAGATTTATAATATTTGTGATGACAAGCCATCATCACAAAATGATGTAGTTACTTATGGAGCAACTTTGTTAAAATTAGATCGACCTAATCCAGTAAAGCTTGAAGATATTGAAAGTGAAATGTTAAAAAACTTTTATCAAGACTCAAAAAAAGTTGATAATAAAAAAATGAAAAAATTTTTTAACTATGAATTAATATATCCTAGCTATGAAGAAGGTTTAAACTATATTTTCAACAATAATCTTTAACTCTTTTATAATTTTTTTTATTGGTTTTTTATCAGACAAACTATGGTCACCATTTTTTATTATAATTATTTTCTTTTTAGCTTTGCTAAATAATTTTAATACGTATTTCGAGAAAACAACTGGAACAACCTCGTCTTTTTGACCATGTATCATTGTTACAGCTATTTTGGAATTTATCTTTTTGTGTAAAACTTTATTTTTTTTTCCATCTTTTATTAATTGTAAAGTTATAGGATATTCATAATTTCCGTTTTTAATTAAAGTCTTTCCTGTTTTAAGTAATTCCTTTTTTGTATTTTTTGGAAATTTGTTCCACATCAATCTAGTTAAAAATTCAGGTGCAGAACCTATTCCTATAAAACCTTTTATTTGAGCTTCGAAATTTTTAAATTGATTAATAGCAATCCAGGCACCCATGCTTGAACCTATTAAAATAAAATCATTTTTCTTGACTATCTTTTTTATTATTCTTCGAGCATCATTTGACCAAATACTTATATTTCCTCTAGTAAATTTTCCTGAAGATTTTCCATGACCAGAGTACTCCAAACTTAAAAAACCCAAATTGTTCTTTTTCGCAAATCTAAAAAGAGTTTGAGGTTTTTTACCTTCAATATCTGACATAAAGCCTGGAAGGAAAATTATATAGAGTTTTTTTTTAAAATAATTGTCTATATATCTGAGTTTTTTTGTATTTGATATTTTTAGATACTTAAATTTTTTCATTAATGGTTATTTAATTTGTTATTATATATAAACAAAATGACTACTAAAATAAATGTTTTACAAGTTATTCCTAGATTAGGATTTGGAGGCGCTGAAACAGGTTGCTATGATATAGCACACTATTTAGCAGAGCAAGATTGTGGTTCATATATTGCTACATCAGGCGGCGAGTTACTAAAGTTTGTTAAAAAAAACAAAGTAGGAATTTTAAAACTACCTTTACATTCAAAAAATCCAATTTTAATATTTTTGAACGTATTTTTTCTATCCATATTTATTCTATTTAAAAAAATTAATATTGTTCACGCCAGAAGTCGAGCTCCTGCATGGTCTTGTTATTTGGCATGTTTGCTTACCAATAGAGTTTTTGTAACTACCTTTCATGGAACTTATAATTTTAAAAGTAAATTTAAAAAATTTTATAATAGTGTTATGCTAAGATCTAATCTTACGATTGCTGGCTCAAACTTTATTTTTGGCCATATTAATGAAAATTATAATGAATATCTAAATAAGAAAAAAAAATTAAGAGTAATATTCAGAGGAATAAACATTGAGTATTTTAATTCAAAAAATATTTCGATTTTAAAACAAGAAAAATTAAAAAAAGAATGGCAACTAGAACCTAATAAATTTACTATTTTAATGCCAGGAAGATTAACATACTGGAAAGGACAGGAAAAATTTATTGAAGCATTAAATATCTTAATAGAGGATTATAATTACACAAACTTTCAGGCAGTTATACTTGGCTCAGACCAAGGTAGAAAAGTTTACTCGAAAAAACTTAACAGCTTGGTTGAGAGATATAGTTTAATCAAAAAAATAAAATTCATCAGCCATTGTAAAGAGATGCCTCTTGCTTATTCTTTAGCCGATGTTGTGGTGTCAGCTTCTATAGAACCAGAAGCTTTTGGTCGAGTCGCTGTGGAGTCTCAATCAATGGGAAAACCTATCGTCGCAAGCAATATAGGAGGCTCTAGAGAAACAATTTTGAATAATAAATCTGGTTTTTTATACAAACATGATGATCCCAGAGAACTTGCTAAAAACTTAAATACTGTTATTCAATTAAGTCAAGAACAGTTGAAATTAATGGGAA
>MDTD01093628.1_pt1 | contig 11303 bp, 14 predicted proteins | sample 811221 | NCBI WGS metagenome assembly MDTD01 (sample SAMN05326646, study PRJNA326480) | marine metagenome | isolation source: seawater | place: Pacific Ocean: South West | collected 2011
ATATGAAATCATGTATTAGTCAAAAGATAAAACTTTAAATGTCGGATAAAGAACCAAAAAATAGAAGAGATTTTATAGTAACTGCTACTGCAGCAGCAGGTGTAGTAGGAGTGGGGGCTGCAGTATGGCCTTTAGTTGATCAAATGAACCCTGATGCCTCTGTGAAAGCATTAGCAAGTACTGAGGTTGATATAAGTTCAGTTAAGCCAGGTCAATCCATTACAGTTGTTTGGAGAGGAAAGCCTGTATTTATTAAAAGAAGAACTAAAGATGAGATAGATAAAGCACGATCTGTATCTTTAGAAGAATTAAAACATCCTGAAAAAGATGAGGATAGAGTTAAAAATCCTGAATGGTTAGTCATGCTTGGAATTTGTACGCATTTAGGTTGCGTACCATTGTCAGATAAAGGCGAATACGATGGGTGGTTTTGTCCTTGTCATGGTTCACATTATGATACATCTGGGAGAATTAGAAAAGGTCCAGCACCAATAAATATGGAAATTCCAGAGTATGTTTTTTTAAACGAAAATACAATTAAAATTGGATAGTAAAAATTATGAGCGATAGTCACTACATACCAAAATCAAAAGTAGGAAAGTGGTTTAATGATAGACTGCCTTTATTGACACTTGCGAACCACTTAACTGATTATCCAACTCCAAAAAATTTAAATTACTGGTGGACTTTTGGAGGTATTTTAACTTTTTGTTTGTTAACTCAAATTGTGACTGGTCTCGTCTTGGCTATGCACTATGTTGCAGATACAAAGTTAGCTTTTGCCAGCGTTGAACATATTATGAGAGATGTAAACTATGGTTGGTTAATTAGATATGTTCATGCTAACGGTGCATCAATGTTTTTTTTAGCTGTTTATATTCATATCTTTAGATCTTTATTTTATGGATCATACAAATCACCAAGAGAAATAATTTGGATTTTAGGTATAATTATTTATCTCTTAATGATGGCTGCAGCATTTATGGGTTATGTTCTTCCATGGGGACAAATGAGTTATTGGGGAGCGACAGTAATTACTAATTTGTTTAGTGCAATTCCTTTTGTCGGAGAGGGGATAACTACTTGGTTATGGGGAGGCTTTTCAGTTGACAATCCTACATTAACAAGATTCTATGCACTACATTATTTAATTCCGTTCCTAATTCTTGGTTTGGTAGTACTTCATATTTGGGCGTTACATGTTCCAGGCAACAATAACCCGGTAGGAATTGAAATTAAAAAACCTTCTAATGATACAGTTCCTTTTCATCCTTATATTGTAATCAAAGATGCATTTGCACTATTGTTATTTATGATAGTTTTTGCTTTTTTTGTATTTTATACACCAAATATTTTAGGACATGCTGATAACTATATTGAAGCCAATCCGCTTGTAACCCCAGCACATATAGTTCCTGAATGGTACTTGTTGCCATTTTATGCGATCTTAAGATCAGTGCCTGATAAACTAATGGGAGTTATAGCTATGTTTTCAGCAATTCTTATTCTTGTTGCTTTACCTTGGTTAGATACTTCTAAAGTTAGATCTGCAATATTTAGACCTATTTACAAACAGTTTTATTGGATATTAGTAATCGATGTTTTAGTTCTAGGTTATGTTGGTGCAATGCCAGCGGAAGGATTATATTTACTAGTAGCAAGAGTAGCTACTGCATATTATTTTATACATTTCTTAGTAATACTCCCAGTATTAGGATGGATTGAAAAAACTAATCCAATTCCCTTGAGTATTTCAGAGCCAGTTCTTGCAGGGTCAGCTATGGCAACAAGAGGTATACAGGAAGATAAAATTGAAAACAATTTGAAGAGTTTAGGGTGAAAAAATTTATTAATTCTCTCATTTTAGCTTTATCTATATTATTTTTCCAAAATCATTCGATCTCAGCAGAAATGCCAAAATTTCTAGAAACGGATTGGACATTTAAAGGGCTATTTGGAAAATATGATAGAGCCTCATTACAAAGAGGATATCAAGTTTACACTGAAGTTTGTGCAGCATGTCATTCCATGCAATATCTGAGCTACAGAAACCTCGCTGAACCAGGTGGGCCTGAATTTACAGAACAAGAGGCAAAAGTTATAGCTGCAAGTTTTGAAGTTTTAGATGGCCCAAACAGTGATGGAGAAATGTTTATGAGACCAGCTAAATTATCAGACAAATTTGTAATGCCGTATGAAAATGTTGAAGCATCAAAAGCAGCAAATGGTGGAGCTTATCCTCCAGATATGTCGGTATTAGCCAAGGCTAGAAAAGGTGGTGCAGATTACATTTATTCTCTTCTCCTAGGATATGATGAGCCTCCGGCTGACATCAAATTAGATGACGGAGTTTATTATAATAAATACATGTATGGAAATAAAATAAAAATGTCCGCCCCTTTGTCAGATGATCTGGTCGAATATAGTGATGGTACAATGGCCACTAAAGAACAGATGGCCAAAGATATAACGACTTTTTTAATGTGGTCAGCTGAACCTCACTTAGAAACACGTCATAAAACAGGTTTTAGAGTAATTGTATATTTAATTATACTATCCGTACTCGTATATCTTACTATGAAAAAAATATGGTCACGTGTTGAAACGAAAATTTAGAACATCGCCATCTTTAACAATATAATCTTTTCCCTCTAATCTCATTTTACCATTATTTTTTGAGTTTAACCATCCTTCGTTTTCCAAAAAATCTTGATAAGAGACAGTTTCTACTTTTATAAATCCTTTTTCAAAATCAGTATGGATTTTAGCTGCAGCTTTTGGAGCTAAACATTCTTTACTTATTGTCCAAGCTCTAGATTCCTCTGGGCCAGATGTAAAAAATGTTTCAAGATTAAGTAATTTATATCCCTTTTTTGTCAGTATTTTTATTCCTGAATCTTTAATTCCAATCATATTCATATATTTTATTTTTTCTTGATAGCTAAATGAATTAAGCTGGTTTTCAATTTCTGCAGAAATAATAATAGTATTTTCATCACCATACTTTTCTATGAAATTCTTAGTATATTGATTTCCAGCTGAAATACTCTCTTCATCCACATTACAAACATATAAATTTGGTTTCAAAGACAACAATCCACTATTTTCTATTTCTTTTTTTTCACAAAGATTATAAATTTCATCCATATTTTTTCCAGTATCAATATACTTTAGAGCTATCTCTAAAACCTTAATTTGCTCCTCTGAAATATTTTTTTTATTTTTTTTATCTAATCTTTTTTGAATAGAATCAATATCAGCCAACTTCATTTCAGTTTGTATAATTTCTAAATCTCTAACAGGATCTACATTAGAATTTACGTTTTGAATATCATTCGAGTCAAAGCATCTAATCATATGTATAATCGCATCAACCTCTCTAATGTGTGACAAAAATTTGTTACCCAAACCTTCACCTTTAGATGCACCTTTTACTAAACCCGCAATATCTACAAAAGAAACCGTTGTATAAATTTTTTTTTTAGAATTAGAAATATTCGTTAAAGCATCCAATCTTTCATCAACCACAGGCACAATTCCTAAATTTGGATCAATAGTACAAAAAGGAAAGTTTTCAGCTTGTGCTTTGCTTGAATTTGTAAGAGCGTTAAATAGTGTTGATTTTCCAACATTTGGCAAACCAACTATCCCACATTTAAAACCCATGACTAGTTATTTATTTTACTAGAAAACAAATCAAGCTTTTTTTCAATTAACAAATTTAATGATTCTATTATTTTATTTGAAATATCTTCTAGTTGCATTTTTTCATCTTCATTGAAATCACCTAATACAAAATCATTAACTTTTATTTTTTCTGGTTTTCCTATTCCAATCCTAACTCTTGAGTAGTCTTTACCAATAAATTTGTCTAATGATTTAATTCCATTATGGCCAGCATCCGCACCGCCAAATTTAGCTTTTATTTTTCCAAATTCAATATCAAGATCGTCATGAAAAACAATTATATCTGAAGATTCTATTTTAAAGTATTCTATAAGTTCACGAATACAGGTGCCTGAATTATTCATAAATGTGAGAGGTTTTATAGCATAAACTTTCTTATCGCCGATATTCCCCATAGTTAATAAGCCTTTAAATTTTGGTTTTTGTTTAGATAAACTAAAATTTTGATTTATAGCGTCAATTATTTTAAAACCAATGTTGTGTCGATTATTCTGACTATCAGGTGTGGGATTTCCTAAACCTACAAATAATATCATTTTTTATAGATTATTTTTAAGATTATAAAACAAGTTATTTTTTCTCTGAAGAGGCTTCTTTCTTATCTTTGTCCGCTTCATTTTTTTTAGCATCCTCGGATGCAGCTGGTTGTTCTCCATCTTTAGGCGCTTCTCCTTCAGCGCTAGCTTCAGCTCCCTCTGCCGTTTCTTCAGCTGGTTTTTCAGGTTCTTTTACAACTGTTGGTGCAGCAACAGTAGCAATAACAAAGTCTCTACCTGTAATTGTTGGAGTAACATTTTCAGGCAAGTTTATTGAAGAAATTTTAATACTTGATCCTATGTCTAAACCTTCTAAGTCTACAACTAATTCTTCGGGTATACTTTCAGTTGGACATTTTAATTCTACCTTCCTTCTTACTATGTTTAAAACTCCACCTCTTTTTAATCCAGGTGATTGATCATTATTTATAAATCTTACAGGAATTTCTAAAACAATTTTTCTACCAGCAACCATTCTAAGAAAATCTACGTGTATAGGTTCGTCAGTTACAACATCAAAAGATACGTCTCTTGGCAATACATTAATTTCTTTCCCATTAATTTTGATTTTTAAAACGTTTGATAAAAAATTTTCTTGATCTAGTAATAATTTTAAATGTTTTTTTGAAACACTTATTAATTCATTTTTCTCATCTCCACCATATAGTACTCCAGGTACCATTCCTTGTTTACGAAGAATATTATTATTTCCTCTTGTAGTTTCAATTCTCTGGTTTGCTTCTAAATTAGTCATAAAAATTGTAGCTTTTAGCTTACGAGCTACACATTATCAAGAAGAAAATTACCTAAATAAGTCTGATACAGATGTCGAATTTGATATTCTTTTTATAGCTTCTCCAACTAACTGAGAAATAGTTAAAATTTCAATATTTTTAGCACTTTTTACTCTTGCAGAATTATCAATTGTATCTGTTATTACTAATCTTTTAATTTTTGAATTTTTAATTTTTTCAACTGCTTTACCACTAAGAACTCCGTGAGTAACATAAACATGTACTTCCTTTGCTCCTCTTTCTATTAAAGCATTTGCTGCATTTACGATTGTCCCACCCGAATCGATTATATCATCAACTATAATACATGTTTTATTTTTTACATTTCCGATAACATTCATTACTTCAGATTTTCCTGGAGCTGGTCTTCTTTTGTCTATTATTGCAAGACCTGCATGTAAAAATTTACCTAAAGCTCTCGCTCTTTCAGTTCCACCGACATCTGGTGCAACACAGATTAAATTTTTATTTTTAATTTTTTTCCTCACATGTCTAGCAAAGATTGGTGTTGCAAATAAGTTATCAACTGGAATATCAAAGAAACCCTGAATTTGTCCTGCATGAAGATCTATTGTGACCACTCTATCTGCACCAGCTTTTGTAATTAAATTTGAAACTAATTTAGCAGATATTGAGGTTCTAGGCACAACCTTTCTATCTTGCCTAGCATATCCAAAGTAAGGAATTACAGCAGTAATATTTTTAGCAGATGATCTTTTCAACGCATCTATACAAAGAAGAAGCTCCATTAAATTATCATTAGCCGGAGATGATACAGACTGGATAACAAAAATACTATTTCCTCTAATATTTTCATTTATCTCAATATAAATCTCACCATCAGAAAACTTTTTAATGCTAGAACGAACTAGTCTATTTTTTAAATATTTAGATATTTTTATGCTTAGGATTTTGTTTGAATTACCTGTGATTATTTTCATCAGTTTCCTATTTAAGCATAATTACCGATATATTTCTACCATAATCGGTCTCATTTTTTTTTAAAGATCTTCTTGCACTAAAAAAATTATTTTTTTTCTCAAAGGTATCTTTTCTTATAACATCTATTTTTAATATTCCAAAACTAATTAATTGATTATGAATAAATTTTACTAAATCAAAGTAAATTTTTTTTCTGTTCACTCTAAAAAAAATAGAATATTTCTTACTTTTTCTTATAAATTTATCTTTAAATTCTTTGCCTACCTCATAATTTTTTTGACTTATACTTGGTCCAATTACTACCAAAATATCTTTTTTTTTAGCTCCCAATTTTAATATTTTTTTTATAACCTTTATTGTTATTTTCTTAAATGCTCCTTTCCACCCAGCATGCACAGCTGCTATTATTTTTTTCTTTGCATCTAGAATAAATATTGGCGCACAATCTGCTGTGAGAATTCCGATTGGTAAATTTTTAACATTTGTAATAAGAGCGTCTCCAACTGGTTTTTTCTTTGGAAAATTTCGTATAAAAGTAAACTTTGAGCTATGTACTTGATATAATAATGCAATATTATTTTTTTTTGCACCTAATCTACTTCTCACGTATTGAATATTTTTTTTAACACTTTTTTTATTATCCTCTGATCCTTCTCCACAATTTAAACTTTTGTAGATACCTTTGGAGAACCCATTTTTTTTATTAAAAAATCCGTGATTTACAATGTTTGTTTTATTTAGTATTTTTGAAGTTATCATTTAAATCCTAAATTAAATTTATAATTTTTCTTGTAAAAATAAATTACTTTAAATAACTCTCCCATTTGTTTTTTATCGATCAATCGATTAACCCTGTAAAAAATATTTGCCTTCTCTAAAAAAGTTTTATTTTTCGCTAAAATTTCTGCTCTTTCTAAAATACCTAAATTTAATAAAAAATTTCTTTGTGTATTATAGTTTACTTCTAAGTTAAGTTCTTTAGCCACATCTTTTAAAAATGGAATATTTATCAAATGACTAATGTCTGAGGAACCAACATTTTCAAATATTTTCACTTTTTTATGTTTTTTGACAGCTTGAAGAGTATCGTACATTTTATGACCGTGATAAGCATAATCAATAAAAAGTAAGCATCCACCGTTAATAGAAATCAAATTATTTAATTTTTTCAATATATTAATTTGTTCAAAAGAAATTTCCAAAAATTTCTGGTTTTTTGAAATATTAAAATTTAATTTTTTTTCTAACTTTTTAATATCACACTTTTTTTTAGTGAAACCAAAGCTTTTCCCTTGCTTTTGTACGTATCTTTCATACCAAGTATTGTTAGTATTTATAAACTGCTTTACTGGAAGTGCATCTAAAAACTCATTACCTAGAAAAATTGTTGGGTTATTTCCAACCCTTTTTAGATTTTTTAACCATTTTATTTTATGTTTTTTTAATTTGATTTTTTGAAAATTAATTAATTTTTTACTCCTTTCGTAAATCATAAAATTACATTTCAAATAAAAATTATTAAATTTTTTTGCGGAGCTAATTATTTGGTCCATCATTTCAGCATTACCTGAACCAAGCTCAACAATATTTATTCTTTTATCTTTATAATATTTTTTCCAATAAGAAATTATCCATAAAAAAACCATCTCCGAAAAAATTACTGAGATATTTGGAGCAGTTATAAAATCTCCATTTTTTCCAAAAGGTGATTTGGTCATATAATATCCTTTTTGAGGATGATAAAGTGCGTTATTTATAAATTTATCCAATGGAACTTCAATTTTCTTTTTTTTAAACACTTTTTTTTGATCTCCACAAAAATAAACCTGCAATAAGAAAAATAACACTTATTATTTGTCCTATTGTTAAATTAAAAAACAATAAGCCAATTTGCAAATCTGGTTCGCGAGTAAACTCAATCATAAATCTGAAAAACGAGTAAAAAATTAAAAATAATGAGGATATATATCCATTCTCCTTGTTATTTTTTGACACAAGAAAGTTTAAAATAATAAATAAAATTAAGCCTTCAAAAATCGCTTCGTATATTTGGGAAGGGTGTCGATTTAAATTGTCGATCAATATAAATTTGACTGACCAAAAAATATCAGTTTCTCTTCCATATAATTCAGAATTTATAAAATTTGATATTCTGCCAAAGAAAATTCCAATCGGAGCTGATAGCGCAACTAAGTCCAATAAATAAAAAGCGCTTATTTTATTTTTAATAGAAAAAAAATAAGTACTTATAATTATTCCAAAAACTGCCCCGTGAAATGACATTCCGCCATTCCAAATCATTAATATTTCAAGTGGGTTATACAGATAAAATTTGAAATTATAGATAAAAACATACCCCAATCTTCCACCTAAAATAATACCAACAATTAAATAAAATATATAATCATCAAAAAATTTTAAATATTGTTCATCTCTTATTAATTTTTTTTTACAAAAAAACCATCCAAATAAGATCCCAAAAATATAAGATAATGAATACCATCTAATTTCAAGGCTAAAAATATTGAATGCAACAGGATCAAAATTATTGATAAACATTGATAAAAAATACTATAAACTAAACTATAAAAATTAAATTATCTATGTCAAAATCTAAATTATTTTTAAATCAATTATCTAAAATTATTGAGCAAGGTGTATTTAATTACAAAGATATATCAAACGAATTTATATCAATCCTCAAGTCAAAAAGAGATGAATTGATATTTAAATTAAAGCTTACAAGTAGCGAAGAAACTGAAATACTAATAAAAAGGATAGAGAGCCTAGAAAAAAAAGTTGAAAGATTAGAAAAAAATATAAAAAAAAAAAGAACTAAAAAGGCAAAGAGATAGTAGCCTTCAATCCGCCTAGATTTGAGTCACTGAGTTCTATTTTTCCTCCATGAGATCTAACTATATCAGAGGATATTGATAAACCCAGTCCGACACTGGAACTCTTTTCCGATCTACTTTTATCAATTTTGTAAAAAGGCTTGAAGACGTTTTCTCTTTCTTTTAATGGAATGCCTGGTCCATTATCTTCTATTGTAATCAAAATATTGCCCTTAAGCTTTTGAAAGCTTATCTCAATTTTGTTTGAAAATTTTATTGAGTTTTCAATCATATTGTTCAAACACCTTTGAATTGAAATTTTTCTTCCATTAAAATAAAAATTGTCCCCTTCATTAAATTTAATAATACTATTTTCAAATTTTGAAATTGTTTCATTTATAAGTTTATTAAACTCAAATTCTTCAGTCTGTTCTTTATTTCTTTCACTTGAAAACTGAAGATATTCATTCAACATTTTTTCCATTTCATCAATATCACTTGAAAATCTTTCAATAAGATTTTTATCCTTTATCAAAGCTAATTGTAGTTTCATTCTTGTTAGTGGTGTTCTTAAGTCATGACTAATTCCTGATAACATTTCTGATCTTTGATTTAAATGTCTCAAAATCCTTTTTCTCATTTTTTCAAACTCATACCCAGCTTGTCTAATTTCGGAAGCACCAGATGGAACAAATTCATCGATATCTTCACCTCTTCCAAATTTTTTAGAAGCCTCTGCTAATTTTTTTATAGGTCTTGTTTGATTCTTTAAAAAAATGATTGCAATAGCAACAATAAGAATAGCGGGCAATGTAATCCACAAAGCAAAAATTCTTACAGAAGTGCTAGTTAATCTTTCTCTAGGAATAAAAAATTCGAAATAATCATCTTTATTTTTAATCTTTAAATTTACCTGATTTTTAAATTTTGAAGTATCAAACCAATAATTTAAATTTTTTGATTTAAGCTCTCGTCTTAATGCCCTATCTATAGGGCTGTACCACTTTTCTATCATCAGATCAGAAAATTTCTGATTTTGATAATAAATAACATTAATTTCTAAATTTTCTTCGAAGGTATTTTCAACAAAGTTCTTATCTGCACCTTCTCTATTGTAAGATTCAACAAATGTTTTAATTTCTCCAACCAATGCTCTTGTCATGCCAATATTAGTTTTAATCCATAAACTATCAAAAAATACAATTGAAATTGTTATCTGTAGAATAATTATAGGCAGCGCAACTATTAAAAGACTTCTATAAAATAGTTGTTTTGGAAGAAATGATTTAAAAAATTTACTCAATCCATAGAACATAACCTTCACCTCTTATTGTTTGTAAATATTTTGGATTTTTTGGAGTATCTTCTATTTTTTTTCTTAATCTTGTAATAACTACATCAACAGATCTCTCTTTATCGATTTTGATAAGTCTACCAATACTTTCTCTAGAGAACACTTTCCCAGGTGAATTGAGCATTTTTTCAAAGATTTTTTTTTCAGTGCTATTGATTTTTATTTGTTTATTATTTTTCAAAATTATCATTTTATTTAAATTAATTTTGATATTTCCGAATTCAATTTCCTTTTTATCTTTTATATTATTTGTTTTATTGAGAATATTTTTTATTCTTAAGATTAATTCTTTGGGTTCAAAGGGTTTTGGTAAATAATCATCTGCTCCCAGTTCTAAGCCAGCGATCCTATCTGATGATTCGCCTTTAGCGGTTAACAAAATTATAGGGGTATCTAGATTATTTTTATTTTCTTTTAAAAATTCAAGACCTGACTTTTCTGGCATCATGACATCTAAAATAATTAAATCAAATTTTATTAATCTAGATTTTTCTTTTGCATCTTTTGCATCTTTAGCAGTTGAAGTAATAAAATTATTTTGATCTAAATATTCTTTGACTAATTCTCTAATACCCTTGTCATCGTCGACCACTAAGATGTGTGCTTCAAATTCTTTCATCTGAATTAATTAATTTTTTTAATACATTATTAAAATCAACAACTTCTTTTGGAGAAGAGTTTAAAAGTGCACTATATATCCTTTTTTTTTGCATAGAAAAAATTTCATTAAATATTTTTTCACCTTTTTCATTCAAATAGACATGTTTCACCCTAGTATCTTTAGAGTCTTTTTTATAAGTAATCACATCAATTTTTATCAAATCTCTAAGAATCCTGTTTAAACTTTGTTTTGTAATTTTTAATTTACCCAAAAGCTCACCGATAGTTATTCCCTTGTATGTGGAGAGAATGTGAAGTACTTTGTTGTGAGCTATTCCAAGAGAATATTTGTTTAATACTGTTTTTGAATCGGAAAAAGTGTCCCTATAGCTTAAAAACAGCTTTTCAATAAACTCTTTAATTTGTTCATCTTTAAGATATAGAAGCTCTTTCATAAATATATATATTGGTAAGTTATATTGACATAATATATATAGAAAGATAATTTTTTAATTTTTTAATGATACCTTACGATAAAAGAGATGGCAAAATCTGG
>MDTD01040788.1_pt1 | contig 11302 bp, 9 predicted proteins | sample 811221 | NCBI WGS metagenome assembly MDTD01 (sample SAMN05326646, study PRJNA326480) | marine metagenome | isolation source: seawater | place: Pacific Ocean: South West | collected 2011
GAAAGCGTAAAGCCAGTGCACTATAGCTGGATAACTGGCATAATTTAGCATAAAACGAAGGAGTATCCTGCCAGCGAAGAGAGGGGTGCGGACGTGGGATTTGTACCGTGTGTGACCTTGGTAATAAAAACTCTAAATTTTCTTTCCATTGTGCAGGGTTTTTCTCTTTATAATACAACCCTTTTGTTATACTCCAGCTCATCACGGTTTGCATCCTCTGTTGTATTCGGCGGGCGGTTTCATTTTTTGAATACCAAATAGGCTTGAGTACTTCATAAAAATCATTAGTTGTTAACTCTCCCAGAGGTTTTTTATCAAGAATAGGATAGGCATCGGTGCAAAGCGTTTGTATCCATTGTTTTCTATGTTTTTTATTTTTCCACGATAGTTTCCGCTCTTCGTAACATTGTTTGGCGACATCCGAAAACCGTAAGCCCTGCTCGCGACGGTATTGTTGACGTTCATTCCTACGCTCTTCTAAAGGATTAATGTCTTTTGATAAGAGTGTTCGCATATGGTCACGCCGCTGCCTTGCTGTGCTAAGGGTAATAGCAGGATACACCCCTAACCCCATTTCCTGCGCACGTCCATACCGCGTATAGCGAAAACTCCACTTTCCTTTATGAGGAGACGATTTAAAAAAATATAATCCTCCCCCGTCATGATATTTTTTCTTGGATGGAACCGTATCAATTTTTTTCTGTGTTAACATGTTCATTTTCTCCCAGTCCACAAATGGGTCCACAAGTCCCTGTGCACATTAATAGATTAATATGAACAATGCTGATGAGGGTATGTCAATGAAAAGCACGGTGTGCTTAGATATTTGACGTACGCTGACGTACTATAGTGATGTAACTGGCGGACACGAAGGGATTCGAACCCTCGAAACGGTTGCCCGTTTACACCCTTAGCAGGGGCGCGCCTTCGACCACTCGGCCACGTGTCCAATATGCTTTTAAAATGTCAGAGAGAAAGTGTCAAATAAGTTAAGTATTATTTTTATGGAATTGGTATTTCAGCGCCAGTACTCGGAACATCATAACCTCTAATAACTGCTTCTCTTGAGGCAATTTTTTTATACCATTCTAAAATTTTTGGAAATTTTTTTAAATCTATTTTTTGCCACTCAAAACGTGATACCCATGGCCAAATTGAAATATCAGCAATACCGTAACTGTTACCTGCTACATATTCAGAATTATTTAGTCTCTTTTCTAAAACCCCATAAATTCTTAATGCTTCTCCAGAATATCTCTCCTCGGCGTATATAGATTTACCTGCATTAAATTTCACAAAATGATGTACTTGTCCAAGCATAGGACCTAAAGATGCCATTTGAAACATTAACCACTCGTCGCGTCTCCAACGTTCCTCATTAGAATTTGGTAAAAAAGTTTTAGTTTTTTCACTTAAGTACATTAAAATAGCCCCAGATTCCATCATACTTACCCCATTATCATGATCTACAATTGCAGGTATTTTGTTATTTGGACTAATTTCAAGAAAATTTGCATTAAATTGTTCATCTTTAGTAATATTTATAGGTTTTAAATTATATTCTAAATTACACTCTTCTAACATTATTGAAATTTTACGCCCATTGGGAGTGCTCCATGTATACAAATCAATCATAATATTTTTACCTTTCTATTTTTTAATTACTTTATCGGGCCTAGGAGATCCCGCAGGACGATTCATTTCAAAAATATTATTTACAAAAGAATAATCCATATACCCTAATCTTGAAAGAGGTTTAACTTTATTTAGATCTACTTTTCCATCTGTAATTACTTTATCATCTATATGAATACCCACTACTTTACCTATTACCATTCCATTATATTTATTACTCTCCAAACTAGGTAAATCAATAATTTTATAAAGTTTACACTCCATATGTATAGGAGATATTGCTAATCTTCTTGGAGCAATAAGGTTTGATTTGAGAGTTTCTAATTTTGCTATATCTATTTCACTTTCATCTGGATTAAAAGGAGCAGTTGTCTCATTCATTTTATCTTTTGCATCAAACGTAACTATATTGATAACAAATTCTTTATTTTTCCTAATATTAGTAATTGTATCCTTATGTCCCCCCATAGGTTGTTTTCCATTAGTAGCATACATCACCATAGGAGGGTCAGCAGCAACACCGTTAAAAAAACTATACGGTGCACAATTATGTATATTATTTTCACTAATAGAAGTAATCCAAGCTATAGGACGCGGAACTATACATGACTTAAAAGGATTGTATTTTAATCCGTGATTATTTTTATCTGTCTCATAATACATATATCGAACTAATTTTTTAAAGATTTTTTTAATATTTCATTAACAACTTTGGGGTTAGCAGCACCTTGAGTATTTTTCATAACTTGTCCTACAAACCAACCAAATAACTTTTCATTACCACTTCTGAATTTTTCTACTTGCTGAGAATTATCTTCAATTATTTTTTGAATCATAGCTTCTAATTCATCAGTATTGCTTATTTGTTTTAAACCTTTTTTCTCAACTATTTCTGATGCATTTCCTCCATTGGTAAACATTTCTTCAAAAACTTCTTTTGCCGTTCTTCCAGAAATAGTTCCATCATTTATTAAATCAAAAAGTTCACCTAATTGTTCTTCTTTTATAGGGCTTTCTTCAATTGATTTATCTACTTCATTTAACATGGCAAAAAAATTAGTAATTATCCAATTTGCTACAAATTTAGCATCCCTACCTTTAGCAAGAGATTCAAAAAAATCTGCATGTAATTTATCTGCAGTAAGAACATCTGCATCATAGAAACTTAGATTATACTCTTTTTGAAAACGATCTCTTTTTACATCTGGTAATTCAGGAAGGTTTTTTTTAAAAGTATTTATTCTTTCGTCAGTAATATAAAGAGGAAGTAAATCTGGATCTGGAAAATATCTATAATCATGTGCTTCTTCTTTTGATCTCATTGAACGAGTTTCATTTTTTATAGGATCATATAACCTAGTTTCTTGCTTTACCTGATTGCCTGCTTCTATAATTTCAATTTGTCTATAAGCTTCATATTCAACTGCTTTCATCATAAACTTTACAGAATTTATATTTTTTAATTCACATCTTGTACCAAATTTTTCTCCTGGCCTTCTAACTGAAATATTAGCATCACATCTTAATGATCCTTGATCCATATTTCCGTCACATGAATCAATATATCTAACTATTGATCTTAATTTTCTTAAATAAGCTCCTGCTTCCTCCCAATCTCTCATATCTGGTTTTGATACTATTTCCATAAGAGGAATACCCGATCTATTTAGATCTACTAGGGAGTATTTTGGATGTTGATCATGCATTAATTTTCCTGCATCTTGTTCTAAATGTAAACGTTCAATACCTATTTTTTTTGTTTCACCTTTACCTAAATCAATAATTAACCAACCTTCACCAACTATAGGCGATTTATACTGTGAAATTTGATAACCTTGCGGAAGATCTGGATAAAAATAATTTTTTCTATCAAATACTGACATATTATTAATTTTTGCATTCAATGCATGACCTGTTCTAATAGCTTGATCTACTGCTTCTTGATTTATAACAGGAAGCATTCCAGGCATAGCAGCATCTATAAAACTTACTTGTGTATTTGGTTCTGCACCAAATTCAGTAGACGAACCAGAAAATAATTTAGATTTGCATTTTACTTGCGCGTGAATTTCTAAACCTATGACCATTTCCCATTGACCAGTTTCTCCTTTAAGTATTATAGGCTCCCTCATATTATATCCTTAATTGAATTTTTAAAATTAGAACAATTTTCAATCACACTTGCAAATGCTAAGATAGTTTCTTCATCAAAAGCTTTCCCTATAAGCTGTAAACCAAGTGGTTTTTTATCATCTGAGAAACCACCAGGAACTGAAATAGCAGGTAAACCGGCAAGACTAGCCGGGACTGTAAATACATCATTCATATACATTTCAATAGGACTCATATTAGCTCCTATTTCAAATGCTCCACTTGGAGCAGTGGGAGTTAATATAACATCGCATTTATTAAAAGCTTTATTAAAATCATTAACTATTTTTGTCCTAACTTTTTGAGCTCTTAAATAGTAGGCATCATAATATCCTGCTGATAGAACATAAGTTCCAATTAATATTCTTCTTTTTACTTCTTCTCCAAAACCTTCAGATCTAGTGGAGCAATACATATCCTCTAGGTCTTCAAAATTTTCTGCTCTAAATCCATATTTAACACCATCATATCTCGCTAAATTAGCTGATGCTTCCGCTGGCGCCACTATATAATAAGTAGGTAAAGCATATTCAGTATGTGGTAAATTAACATCAATGACCTTAGCTCCAGAATCCTGTAACCACTCTATTCCTAATTCCCATATTTTTTGAACGTCATTTGCTAATTTATCTATTTTATATTCTTTAGGAATACCAATTATTTTATCTTTAATGGAACTTGAGCAAGCATCTATAAAATTGGGAACAGGTATATCTGCAGATGTTGAATCTTTTATATCAAATCCGGACATATATTGTAAAATTTGCGCACTATCTTTTACTGATCTAGTTATTGGACCTGCTTGATCTAAAGAAGAAGCAAAAGCTATTATTCCCCATCTAGAACATCTACCATAAGTAGGCTTTAAACCTATAGTTCCACAAAACGAAGCTGGTTGTCTGATAGAGCCTCCAGTGTCCGTTCCAAGTGCTATGGGAGCTAAGTTTGCAGCCACTGCTGCTGCAGATCCTCCAGATGATCCACCTGGAACTAATTGCTTATCTTTACTCCATGGATTCATCACTTTTCCAAAAAAACTCGTTTCATTTGATGAACCCATTGCAAACTCATCCATACTAGTTTTTCCCAAATAAATTGCTCCTTGCTTCCATAAATTTGACGTTACTGAAGACTCATAATTTGGAACAAAATTTTCAAGTATTTTAGAACATGCCGAAGTTTTTTCTCCCTTAACACAAAAAATATCTTTTACAGCAATAGGTAAGCCATCTAATGCAAGAGAATTATTTTTAGCACGCCTTGCATCTGATTCTTTTGCAAGATTTAGTGATTTTTCTTCATTAAAATGAATATAGGCATTATGCTTATTTTTTGTCTTTAAAATTTTAATATACTCTACAATCAATTCTTCAGCGCAAAATGCCTTATTATTAAGACCATCAAGTATTTCAGTAACTCCTAAATTAGATAAATTTGTCATTTATTCGATTACCTTTGGAACACTAAATGAATTTGATATACTCTCAGGAGAATTATTAACTACTTTATCTTGATATCCTCCGTCATTAACTTCATCATTTCTTTCTCTTAGTTTTGCATCAGAAACTCCAGTCATAGGCTCTATATTATCAATATCAACTTCATTTAATTTCTCTACCCATGACATAATATTATTTAATTCATTTATTAAAGGATCAATCTCTGACTCTTTAACTTTGATACGTGCTAAATTAGCAACTTTTTCCAAAGTAGATTTATCTAAAGACATAATTATAATTCCAATCTATAAAATAAATATTATATAATAAAAAAAACATTTTAGTAATTTTAAAAGATGGATTACCACTCTAAATGTCTTACGGCAAGAAACTTTATAAACAAATTGTATATAATATTACAGATTATATAAATTTAATTCCATCAAAAGGCAGCATTCTATGTCTAGATATAGGTGAAAAAACAATTGGACTTGCAAAATGTGATTTAAACAGAACAATATCGCAAAACTTAAGTACTATTTTTAGAACTAAATTTAGTAAAGACATAAAAATCTTAGATAACTTAATTATAAAAAATGAAATTACAAGTTTGGTAGTGGGTTTGCCTTTAGATATTAATGGAAATTTAAATAGAAAGTCTCAATCAATTATACGAATTACTAAAGAAATTAATTCTAGTATTAAACTTCCAATATTACTTTGGGACGAGAGAAATTCAACAAAAGCAGTGGAAAAATTTCTTATAAAAGAATTAAATTTATCAAGAAATAAAAGAAAAGAAATTATTGATTCCTCTGCTGCAAACTGGATATTAGAAGGTGTAATAAAATTATTAAAAAATAAAAATTGACATTTAGTTACCAAAACGGTAACTTGTTTAAGGTACAAAATGCACAATTTAGATAAATGGATAATTAATAATTCTCTTTCTAGGCAACTTTTTGCTAAAAAAATTAATATTTCTACTGCTACATTATCAAGGTATTTATCCGGTGATAGAATTCCAAAACAAGAAATTATGGAAAAAATTGTCAAAATTACTCGAGGTTCTATCTCTCCAGATGATTTTTACATAACTAAAAACAATAATATATTTATTAATAATTTTAAAAAAAAACACCTTTTAGGTATTGAAGGATTAAATAAAAATGAAATCTCATCAATATTAAACAGAGCTGATGACATTGTATCTAATAGCAAGATTAATTACTCAAAAGATCATATATATAGAGGTAAAACACTAGTTAATTTATTTTTTGAAGACTCTACCAGAACAAAAACATCTTTTGAACTTGCTGCCAAAAGATTAGGTCTAGATGTAATAAACATGCAAATAGAGACATCTTCAATTCGTAAAGGTGAAAGCTTATTAGATACTGCAATGACTTTAAATGCCATGCGACCGGATATTTTAGTTATTAGGCACGCATTAAGTGGCACACCCCATTTATTAGCTAATAAAGTAAAATGCTCTGTAATAAATGCAGGAGACGGAAAACACGAACACCCTACTCAAGCCTTGTTAGACGCACTAGCAATTAGAAAAAGGAAAAATAAAATTAAAGGTCTTAAAGTAGCTATTTGTGGAGATATTGCTCATAGTAGAGTTGCTCGGTCAAATATAAAACTCCTCATCACTATGGGAGCATCTGTAAATATTATAGCACCTTCTACTCTTTTACCAAGTGGTGATAATTTACTAGGCGCCAAATCTTATACAAATATGCAAAAAGGTCTAAGCGGGGCTGACATTGTTATGATCTTAAGATTACAGCTTGAAAGAATGCATGGTACATACATTCCTTCGGCTAAAGAATATTTTAAATTCTATGGACTAGATAGAAACAAACTAAGTTACGCAAAAGATGATGCCTTAGTGATGCATCCTGGACCCATTAACAGAGGTGTAGAAATAGATAGTGAATTAGCAGATGACATCAATAGAACTTTAATTTTAGAGCAAGTGGAATTAGGAGTAGCAATTAGAATGTCTGTAATAGAACATTTATTAAACAACTCAGAGCATAAAAATAATGTCTAAATTTAAAAATAATAAACTAGCATTTGTTAACGCCAGATTAATAGATCCAGGAAATAAAATTGATAATATTGGAATAGTATTAATTGAAAATAAAATTATAAAAAAGGTAATAACTAATGAAGGCAATAATCTTAATTTAAATGACTACCAAATTATTGACTGCAAAAAATATGTTTTATGCCCTGGATTAATTGACATATGTGCACATCTGAGAGAGCCAGGAGAAGAATATAAAGAAAATATTGAATCAGCTTCTAATGCTGCTTTAGCTGGAGGAATAACAAGCATTATTTGTATGCCAGATACAAATCCTGTTATTGATCAAATATCGGTTATAGAATTTATTGCTAGGAGAGCTCGCGAAACTAATGGTGTAAAAATTTATCCAGCTGCATCCATAACAAAAGGACTAAGTGGAGATAAACTAACTGAAATGGGGTTATTAAAAGAAGCTGGAGCTATACTGTTCACAGAAGGGAATAATGCTATTAGTAATACAAAGATAATGCAACAAGCTCTTAATTATGCAAAAAATTTTGATGCTTTAATAGTACAACATCCTCAAGATTCATTTTTGGCAAAAAATGGTGTAATGAATTCTGGTCCATTAGCTAGTAAACTAGGCCTACCGGGCATATCAAAAGTGGCTGAAATAATTCAAATAGAAAAAGATTTAAGGTTGCTAGAAAATACTGGTGGAAGGCTACATTTTATAAATATTACTACTAAAGAATCTGTTAATATTATTAATATAGCTCAAAAAAATGGATTAAATGTTACTTGCTCAACTTCTCCACACTATTTCTCTTTAAATGAAAATGCGGTAGATGAGTGGAAAACATTTGCTAAAGTAACACCTCCTTTGAGATCAGAAGAAGACAGAAAATATATATTTGACTCCATAATTAATAATAAAATTAACTTATTAACAAGCCATCATTCTCCACAAGACCAAGACAATAAAAGAGTACCATTTGAACAAGCTGAATTTGGAATTATTGGTTTAGAAACACTTCTTCCTCTTTGCTTAAAATTACATTTTGAGGGAAAAATGAAATTAATAGACGTTATAGATAAAATTACTTATCAACCTTCTAAAGTTTTAAATTTAAAATCTGGTATATTAAAAAAAGACTCCCCTGCAGATATTTGTATTTTTGACTTAAACCATAAATATAAATTAGATATAGATAACATGAAAAGTAAATCTAAAAATTCTCTTTTTGAAGACTATGAAGTTAAAGGAAAAGTAATGGCAACGATTATAGATGGTAGAATAGCATATAAATCTCCAAAAATGAAAATATGAAATAAATTTAATGATTAATAATTTTGTAACTTTAATTAATACTAGTTCTATATTATTTTTTTTAATTGTAACATTCATTGTGGGTTCTATTCCTTTTGGATTAATAATTACTAAATTGGCGGGTTATGGTGATATTAGAAAAATTGGTTCAGGAAACATTGGAGCTACAAATGTTTTAAGAACAGGTAATAAAATACTAGCCTTTTTAACCTTAATATTAGATATTTTAAAAAGTTTTTTATTATTGTTAATTTCTAAATACACATTTTCAACAATTCTAACTTTAGATCTCTTAAATAATTTGTATATTCTGGTATCCTTGGCATCTGTTCTTGGTCATATGTATAGTCCATTTCTTAGATTAAAAGGAGGGAAAGGCATTGCAACAAGCGCAGGGATATTACTATTTATGTCTTACCCGGTACTTATATTAACGGCCTCTGTATGGGTTTTAGTTGCTATTGCCTCAAAAAAGTCATCTCTAGGTGCACTTACATCAAGTTTATCTTCACTAATTTTTCTATGGTCTTTCCAGCAAATGGAGAAAGCAAACATAATAAACGATAAATTTATTATACATGATAATGAATTATATTTGTTTGCTATTATAATTGCATTAATTTGGGGAAAACACATTCCAAATATAATTAGATTATTAAATAAATCTGAATCAAATATTAGTTAAATTTTTAAAAAATAATTTGCCTTAAATGAAAAAGATAATTAAGTGTGAAAATATATTTAAATTAATTTAAGAGTTATTTTATGAATATAGTAATAGTTGAATCTCCTGCAAAAGCAAAAACTATTAACCAATATTTAGGTGAAAATTATCGTGTTCTTGCTTCAATTGGACATGTTAGAGATCTTAAAGAAAGAGGAAAAGGAGTTATTCCAGAGAATAACTTTTTTATGGATTATGAACTTAATAAAAATACAAAGGGTCTTAATGAAATAACTAAAGCTATCTCAAAAGGAGATAATTTATGGTTAGCTACTGACGCTGATAGAGAGGGAGAAGCTATTGCGTGGCATATTTACACATATTTAAATGAGAAAAAAAAATTAACTGATGTTGAAACAAAAAGAGTAGTTTTCTATGAAATTACTAAAGACGCAATTTTAAATGCTTTTAGTAATCCTAGAAGCTTAGATTCAAATATGATTGACTCTCAAAAGGTTAGAAGAGCTCTAGACTACCTTATGGGACACCAACTATCCAACTTACTTTGGAGAACACTTCCTCGAGCTAAATCTGCAGGAAGAGTTCAATCTGTTGCCCTAAAGTTAATTTGCGATAGAGAAATTGAAAGGGAAATTTTTAAACCCCAAGAATATTGGACTATAAAAGGTCTATTTAAAAATAATATTGATAATACATTTGAGGCTTTTTTATCAATAATTGATGGCAATAAAATTAAAAAATTTGATATTAATTCAAAATCCATTGCAGATTCTGCAATTAAAAAAATAAAGAATATTAATGAGTATATAATAAAATCTATAAAAAAAAGAAGGGTTAAGAATAACCCTACTCCTCCTTTTATAACTTCTACACTTCAACAAGAAGCTTCTAGAAAACTTGGCTTTGGAGCAAAGAACACTATGGGAATAGCTCAAAGTCTTTATCAAGGAATAGAAATTAATGGAGAAACAACAGGGCTCATAACTTATATGAGAACAGACTCATTAAATATTTCTACTTCAGCTATAAAAGAAACTAGAAAGTTAATAGTAAAAAATTATGGAAACAAATATCTACCAGAAAATCCAAAAATATATAAAAATAAATCATCTAATGCACAAGAAGCACATGAAGCTATAAGACCTACTGACATAAAAAGATTACCTAATGAAATAAATAAATTTTTAGATGAGAACCAAAAAAAATTGTATGAATTAATATGGAAAAGAACTATTGCATCTCAAATGCAAAGTGCCGAAATCGATCAAGTTACTATTAATATTGGATCAAATGAAACAAATTTAGAATTTAAGTCAACTGGATCTACTTTAGTTTTTGATGGATATAAAAAAGTTTATACAGAAGATAAAGATGATAATAATGAAGACGAAAACTTAAATAAAATTCCAAAATTGGAGGAAAATGAAAAAATAAATTTAAATGAAGTTACTCCTATGCAACACTTTACAGAACCACCTCCAAGATATACTGAAGCTTCACTTGTTAAAAAACTAGAAGATCTAGGTATTGGAAGGCCATCTACATACGCATCAATAGTCTCTGTTATTAAAGATAAAGGATATGTAAATTATGAAAAAAGAAGATTTGAACCCGAAACAAAAGGGCGAATAGTTACTGCGTTTTTAAATGGATATTTCAATAATTATATAGAAGAAAATTTTACTGCGAAACTAGAGCAGCAATTAGACGACGTGGCAAACGGTAAGATTAACTGGAAAAATACTCTTGAAGATTGGTGGCTACCCTTTAAACAAACAGTTGATAATGCTTCAGAACTAAGAGTAAGAGATGTAGAAAAAAAAATAGATGAAGATTTAGGTCCTCATTTCTTCCCTCAAACAGATGACGGATCAGACCCAAGAAAATGTCCAAAATGTTCAAATGGCACCTTAATTATAAGATATGGAAAAAGTGGAGGCTTCATTGGTTGTTCTAACCACCCTGAATGCGATCATACGGCAAAGTTAGTTGTAGGTAAAGGCAAGGTTTCCAGTAAAATA
>MDTD01056111.1_pt1 | contig 11302 bp, 9 predicted proteins | sample 811221 | NCBI WGS metagenome assembly MDTD01 (sample SAMN05326646, study PRJNA326480) | marine metagenome | isolation source: seawater | place: Pacific Ocean: South West | collected 2011
AGAAGCTGACCGTTGAAGAGAACCTAAGCCTCACGATCCAAATGCTTGGACTGGGACGCGGAAGTGCAGTTCGTGTAGAACGGGCGCTTGTCCGTGCTGGACTTGTAGACCGGCGCCACGATGCCGTTGGCACCCTTTCTGGCGGCCTGCGTAGACGTCTTGATATTGCTAGAGCGATGCTTCATGAGCCTCGCTTTCTATTGATGGATGAGCCAACGACCGGCTTAGATCTCGAGTCTTTCGAGCAAACATGGCGTCTCCTGGAGGAACTGCGTTCGACGGTCGAGACGGCTATTCTCCTGACGACCCATCGCCCTGATGAGGCAATGCGTTGCGACCGTTTGGTGGTCATGCGCGAAGGTGAGTGTGTTCGCACGTCTACGCCCGAAGAACTTCTCGAGGAGGCAGGGAACGACCTCCTCATTTTGGAAACACGTTTCCCGGATCTCGTAACGAACGCCTTGGCCCGGGAGCTCTCCCTTCCTGAAGCGCCAATTCGAACGACTGAGGGTCATCTTGCGATACAAGTAGCCCGTGCGCAGGAATGGGTGGTTCCCATTGCTGGACTATTCGACACCGAGACGTTGCAGGCCATCAGCGTTCGCCGACCAGGTCTGGCCGAGGCGTATCTGAAGGTCACCGGCGCCAACCTCTCGGCGCATTCGGAGGAAACGGCATGAGTTCAAGACCGACCGTTTCCGAGAAAGTCACCACCGGTAATAGTGCTTCAAGACCCAAACTTACCAGACGCACCACTGAAATGGGCTTGGTTGGAGCGCTGTGGCGACGCGACATGCTTCGCCTCATGAAAGAACGCTCGCGTTGGTTTGGGGTCGTCGCTCAACCTCTGCTTCTATGGCTGCTACTCGGAACGGGAATGGCCTCCTCCTTCAGCCTTCAAGGGGTTGAAGTGGACTATTTGACCTATTTCTTCCCCGGGGTATGCGCAATGGTCGTTCTATTCACGACGATTTTCGCAACAATGGCTGTCATCGAGGACCGGAATGAGGGTTTTTTACAGCAAGTTTTGACCTCCCCCGGTTCGCGTCATGCGATGGTGTTGGGCAAGTGCTCGGGGGTATCGACGGTTGCGCTTCTGCAGGTTCTGCTGTGCGCCCTCATTGCACCCGCTGCCGGCTACCCTCTGGGCACCATTCACTGGCCTCTCTTAATCTTCGTCACGCTTCTAGGGGCGGCGGGCTTGACTGGACTGAGCTTCATGTTCGCGTGGGTAATCAACTCGACACATGGCTACCATGCGATAATGGCGGTCCTCTTACTACCGCTTTGGTTGGTGTCGGGTGCCATGTTTCCCGTGGATTCGGGGTGGATATCCATCATCGCGATTCTCAATCCCATGACCTACCTGGTAGACGGGTTTCGTCATGCCTTTAGTGCGGGCGGAAGCAACCTTGCGTCAACGGAGCTTAGCGCAACAATCGCAGCTCTGGGAGGCATCGCCCTTGTTATGTTTGCGGGAGCCTCGTGGATCGCCCACGCTCACCGGAAAGGAAGCTGATGAACGAGACGCCTGAAAAGAGCACACCGGAAAGCCGCACCTACGAGCGCGAAGGCGAGAGCTCCGAGCTCCACCCCATTCTCGTGGCGTTCAAGAAACGTCCCTACATCTACAGCTTTGTGGTCGGAGCATTGGCCCTTACGCTCATGAGGCCATGTCTCGTTGTTGAAGCCGACAAACCGACCCTTGGACCAAAAGTTGAGAGCTTCACGTTTACGGACCAGTCGGGAGCGCCCTTTTCCCCGTCAGACCTCGCAGGATCCATTTGGCTCGCAGGATTTTTCGATCCGTACGAGCCAACATCTAAGTCATCAACCTTCAAAGCACTACGCGAAATCGAAAAACGCTATGTAGACGAGAACATCGACACCCGTCTCGTTCTTCTCAGCGTTTCGCTGAAAGAAGGAACAGGACAAGAATTGGCCAGGATTCAGCGCGAAGAGGGGCTGGATCCCAAACGATGGATCCTCCTCCAAGCACCAGACGAAGAATCACTCCGACAGGTCGCTGTGAACATCTTTCGGGCGCGGTACGACCCCGGTGCTGGCCAGAAAGCCGAACACAGTGACCGGCTTTGGCTTATCGACCGTAATGGCTATATGCGAGGACATCCGCGCCAGGGGCGCGACAACTATAAAACAACCGTGCGGAACCACGACGACATCTTCGAGTGGTCCCGTGTGGTGATGAAGGAGCGTACGAAGCCATGAGCTTAATCCGCCTGATTCTTGTTTTCATTTTTGCAGTATCCATGGCGAACTGCAGCAAAAAGGCCTCCGCCCCCTCCGCCTCTCTCCCACCGAAGGGAAAAGCGATCGCTCCCTTCGAACTTACGAACCAGGATGGGCAACCCGCCACGCTTGGAACGTACGCTGGTAACGTGTGGGTCGCGAACTTTGTCTTCACAACCTGCCCGAGCATCTGTCCGGAGGTCACCAAAGCTGTTGCCGAATTACAGAAAACGCTCGACGAGAAGGAACTGAAGGCGAAACTAGTGACGCTAACGGTCGACCCAGAGGTCGATACGCCCGAGATACTCCGCGACTATGGGTTGAAGTACGGAGCCAAGTTTGAGCGCTGGAGCTTCCTGACAGCGTCATCCGTCGATGTGATGCGAGCAGTCGTAGAGGGAAATTTTAAGACAGCGATGGGCGAAAAGAAGGCAATCAAGGCAGGAATGTACGACATTGCTCACACCACCAAACTGGTTCTTGTCGATCAAGACGGACACCATCGTGGTTACTACTCCATGGATTCGTCTGGCAGGCAGCATCTTGTCAAAGCTATCCAGGCCCTGACCGATTCCGAATAGAAAAACGCACCCTGTCGCTGGATTCGCTGCAAGATAGAGTTGTTCCAAGCCGATATGCTTCACATCAAGTTACCCCGCTCAGCGCAGGGGTACTAAAGTGCATCTTGCAGGGTCTTCGAAACGCTGATATACCGCACGCAACGTGGTCGTCGACCGACTACGCTACGTCGTCAGACGGATATCCAGAAGTTAATACGACCGAGCAGCACTTCGATTAGCGAGACCTGCTCATCGCCAGACACAAGGTTAAGAACCGTGGCGAACATTTTTCCCAAGTGGACAAATAAAATACCCACTGCACTCGCAGTGGCTGGACCGATCATCCTTACAGTGGTCGTTGCAGCGATTTGGTACTGGTTTTCACCGTGGTATACGGACGTCGGCTACGAGCCAGAACAGCCCGTACCGTACAGCCACAAATTTCATGCGGGCGACCTCGGAATCGACTGTCGCTACTGCCACAACACGGTGGAAAAAGCTGATTATGCAGCCGTTCCACCCACGGCAACGTGCATGAACTGCCACAAAGAGATTGCGACGGACAGTCCAAAACTCGCCCAAGTGCGGGAGAGTGCAGAAAAGGGCACTAGCATCGAGTGGGTGAAAATCCACCAGCTGCCTGACTACGCATACTTCAGCCACCAGGTGCATACAAACGCTGGCGTAGGGTGCGTCAGTTGCCACGGTCGGGTGGACCAAATGGAGAAGGTTTACCTGGCTAAGCCCCTGTCGATGGGCTGGTGCTTGGATTGCCACCGAAATCCGGAACCTCATCTTCGTCCCCAGGATGAGATCACAAACATGGACTGGGACCAAGAGGCTGCCGGTTACGACCCGACGACCCACGTCAATCGAGCCGGAAACAAGGTTGTTCCACCGGAACATTGCTCGGGATGCCACAGATGAACGAGACGAAACGACCAGAATATTTTTGGAAAACCCATGCTCAACTCGACAAAGAGTTTAGCCGGGACGCCATTGACCCTTCGAACATTCACGACGGTGTCAGCAGGCGAAACTTCCTAGGAGTCATGGGCGCCTCGGCCGCGTTAGCGGGTGTTGGGCTAAGCGGGTGCATTCGGAAACCAGTCGAGCATATCGCGCCCTACGCAAAGCGCCCGGAAGACCTCATCCCAGGAAAACCTGTCTTCTACGCAACTGGGTATGCGCTCGGCATGCAAGTTACCCGCCTTCTGGTGGAGAACCAAGACGGACGTCCAACCAAGATTGAGGGGCTTCCCGCAAAGGGTGGAGCCGTCGGTAAGCTCACAGCGGATGACATTGCAGCGGGAGCAGCAGACTCCTGGGCCCAGGCCGAAATTCTAAACCTCTATGACCCAGAGCGTTCGAGTACGCCAGCAAGCATGGACGCAAAGGGCAAGCGGATCGATGTTTCGTGGGACGACGCCTACAAGTCGTTCGATGCCGCTATGGCCGCTGCACGTAAGAAATCCGGAAAAGGGTTAGCGATCGTGGTCGACACGGTCATGAGCCCCACGTACCGCAACCTGTTGGCAGGACTCACACGACGCCAGTTGCGGGAGGCGAGGCTGTACGTAGGGAGCCCGACCCACCCACACAACACTCTAAAAGGTGCCGAACTCGTCGCAGGTTCCAAGTCGTACACGACTCTCGATCTGCGCAATGCGAACATCATCGCGGCGTTCGACTCGGACTTCATGCACAGTGAAGGCGAATCGAACAACAACGCAGCGGGATTTGCTCACGGTCGCCGGAAACTGGGTGCAGACCAGACGATGAATCGCCTGTACGCCGTAGAGCCAATCATGTCGCTCACCGGCTCCAACGCGGATCACCGTGCGCGGGTCAAGGCATCGGAAGTTGGCAGTGCGCTTCAAGCGGTCGCAGCTCGAATGATGGCAAAGGGTTTCGCGTTTCCAGCGGGCGGCCCAAGCGAAATGGCCAACTTCAAGTTCGCAGACCAAACCGAAGCAATCCTCGATGCGTTGGTTGATGATCTATGCAACCCAGCCAACAAAGGCAAGGCTGTCGTGGCCGTCGGTGAAAGGCAGCCGGCATGGGTCCACGCACTCGGTCACTACATCAACGCTGCAATCGGAGCTTCGCCAAGCATCGTCACTTGGCGAAAAGACCTCGCGATGCCGTCGGGACAGCCGCTTTCGCAACTCGCGGCCGACCTCAATGAGGGCACGATCGATACGGTCCTGACTCTCGGTACAAACCCTGTCTACTTCGCGACTGGCGACCTCGCTTTCACTGAAGCCTACCAGAAAGCGGGAACTCGAATTCACCTTGGGCTCCATGCAGACGAAACAGCTGCGGTCTCTACGCTGCATATCCCCATCAGCCACTTCTTAGAAGCCTGGGGTGATGTACAGGATCTACGAGGCGTCGTTACCATTGCCCAACCGCTGATTGCTCCCCTCTTCCACACACCGAGCTTATTGGAAATGGTGGCTCGGATTAGGGACGGACGGAAACACAACGGGCGTACGCTGGTACAGAACTCCTTGTCATCTTCCCGAACATCGGGTCGTGAAGAAGCGTGGAAAAAGTGGCTTTTCGCAGGAATTGCGAAGGGGGCAAACTCCACGGTACGCGGAGCAAACCCTCCAGTTTGGACGAATCTAGCCAAGGCAATCAATACACCACGCACTGCGTCGGAAGGTTTTGAACTGAACTTCCACGTAGACTCCAGTGTTTATGATGGTCGCTTCGCTATGAATGCTTGGTGTCAGGAGTTACCAGACCCCATCTCCAAGCTGACATGGGACAACGCCGCGACGATGAGTCGTACAACGGCCAAGGCCAACGACCTCAAAAACGGCGACCTGATAACGATCACGTGGGAGGACCGCACCCTGACAATTCCCGTTTGGGTGACGCCAGGTACGGCGGATAACAGCATCAGCCTACCGCTGGGCTATGGCCGAAGCACGATGGGTGAAGTTGCTGGCGAGGCGGGATTCAACACTTACGGTCTCCAGAAGAGCGCAGGAAGCCACAACCCCTGGTTCGGCAGTGGCGCTAGCTTCACGAAGACTGGTAAGACTTACGAACTCGCCACAACTCAGCACCACGACAGCCTGACACCGTACAACGACCAGGAACCAGGCACAGGGGTTGGGACAAACCGTCGTCCGATCATCCGGGTTGCCGACAAGACCACGTTCCTGTCGGAACCAAACTTCGTGGCGAAAGACGAGATCATCCACGACCCAACGAAAATACGGTCGATCTCAGTACGTCCCCAGGACGATACGACGTCGTATCGAAGCTCGTACGGACACGGTCCAACCGAGTCGCCTCAACAGTGGGGAATGACCGTCGACCTAAATACCTGCATGGGCTGCAACGCTTGTGTATTGGCGTGCAACGCTGAGAACAACGTGCCGATGGTCGGTAAGGAGCAGGTTCTCAAAGGCCGTGAGATGCACTGGATGCGGATGGACCGCTACTTCGAAGGTTCAGCGACGGACGACAACCCACAAATGGTTGTCCAACCTGTCAGTTGCATGCAGTGCGAGAATGCACCGTGCGAGACGGTCTGCCCAGTAGCTGCTACGACGCACAGTCCGGACGGCTTGAACGACATGGCATACAACCGGTGCATCGGTACGCGGTATTGCGCGAACAACTGCCCGTACAAGGTGCGTCGCTTCAACTACTTCAACTTCAACTTGGACATTCACCCTCTGCATCAGATGCAGAAGAACCCAGATGTGACCATCCGGTTCAGGGGTGTCATGGAGAAGTGCACCTACTGCGTGCAGCGAATCAGCGAAGCAAAAATCGATGCCAAGGTTCGCGGAAATGGACTCGTTCCCGACATGAACGACCCAAATGCAAAGTCGAAAACGATTATGACCGCCTGCCAGCAGGCATGTGCAACTGGATCCATCGTCTTCGGAGACATTAACAATCCGAAGTCCCAGGTCGCGCAAAATAAGAAGAATCCCCGGAACTACTTACTCCTGGGTGAACTCAACAACAAGCCGCGGACTAGCTATCTAGCGAAGATACGTAATCCGCATCCTAAGCTTGCCCCACAGGCCGAGAAGAAGGGTTAAGGACACATGGCAGCTAACATCGATCTTGATCCAATTAAGGGGCGTACCCCGATAGTCTTTGGTGAGACCACCTTGCATGGTCTTACCGAGGCAGTCGCTGCGCCTCTTGAGCGAACGGATTATAAAAAGTGGTGGATGACACTGGGCTTCTCCGTCTCCCTACTCGGGCTACTACCGCTCAGCATCGCATGGCTCTTCTGGGAGGGTGTCGGTGTCTGGGGTAATAACAATCCGGTTGGTTGGGGTTGGCCTATCGTCAACTTCGTCTTTTGGGTTGGTATTGGGCACGCGGGAACTCTAATCTCCGCTGTTCTGTACCTCTTCCGCCAAAAGTGGCGGACCAGTATCAACCGCTCGGCTGAGGCGATGACCATCTTCGCTGTTATGTGTGCCCTGATCTTCCCGGGTATCCACGTCGGTCGAGTCTGGGCCATCTACTACGTGTTCCCGTTTCCTAACCAGATGGAAATGTGGCCAAACTTCCGGAGCCCTCTCCTCTGGGACGTTTTCGCTGTTAGTACGTACTTCACCATCTCCTTGGTGTTCTGGTACATCGGCATGGTACCGGACCTCGCAACCATGCGAGACCGAGCCAAGACCAAGATGCGGAAACTCGTCTATGGAGTGTTTGCTCTCGGCTGGCGTGGCTCTACGCGTCATTGGGTCCACTACGAGCGCGCTTACCTCATCCTTGCGGCCATGGCGACGCCACTCGTTCTCTCCGTACACTCCGTGGTTTCTTTCGACTTCGCGGTCAGTCAGCTACCGGGTTGGCATACCACGATCTTCCCGCCTTACTTCGTTGCCGGGGCTATTTTCTCGGGGTTTGCCATGGTGCTTACCCTGCTGATCCCCGCACGGGTGATATTCGATCTACAGCACATCATCACGATCAAAGTTATCGAGAACATGTGCAAGATCATCCTGCTTACCGGTACGTTAGTGGGTTACGCCTACGGCATGGAATTCTTCATCGCGTGGTACTCCGGAAACGAGTACGAGTCATTCGCCTTCGTACACAGGGCGTTCGGTGATTACTCCTGGGCTTATTGGACAATGATCAGCTGCAATGTCATCAGTCCGCAGTTCTTCTGGTCCGCGAAGCTACGGACGAATCTGTGGGTAGTCTTCATACTCTCGATTTTCGTAAACATTGGTATGTGGTTCGAGCGTTTCGTGATTGTTGTGACATCACTGAGCAACGACTTCCTCCCATCGAGTTGGGACTATTTCACCCCAACCTTCTGGGACGTTGCACTCTTCTTGGGGAGTTTCGGACTCTTCTTCACGATGTTTACGCTCTTCGTTCGCTTCATTCCATTCGTTGCCCTGGCCGAGGTTAAGGCTGTCCTTCCGATAGCAGACCCACACTACGTGCCTGAAGCTGACGACCACAGTGAGGAGGCCGCCCATGCCTAAGCAAGAGAATAAGATCTGGGGCATCCTGGCAGAATTCGATACTCCGAAGTCTATCTTTGAAGCCTGTGAGAAGTGCCGAGACGAGGGCTTCTCTAAGTGGGACTCGTATACCCCGTACCCGGTACACGGCCTAGATAAGGCCATGGGTCTCAAGGCATCGTTCCTTCCATGGATTTCCCTTATTGCAGGCCTCACGGGCGCTGCACTGGGATTCATCCTCCAGTACTGGGCTTCAGCCATTGCTTACACCCACACCATCAGTGGGAAGCCCTTCAACAGCTTCCAGGCATTCATCCCCGTGACGTTCGAAATGGGGATTCTGATCGGTGGTCTAGCCACGGCTTTCGGGATGTTCTTCATCAACCGATTGCCCACGTACTACCACCCCGTCTTTAACTCCGAACGCTTTGCGGCTGTGACCGACGATAAGTTTTTCATCGCAATCGAGGCAGAAGATCCGCTCTATGATGCGCGCAAAACGAAAAAGTTTCTCAAAAAATTGGGTGCGACCCACATCGAAGAGTTGGAGGAATAACGTGCGTAACGAACTCCTACAATTCGGATTGGGACGCCTCGCTTTGGTCCTACTGCTGACAGCGTCACTCGTTGGCTGTCGCGGTAACCGAAGTAAAGAGCCACCCGTTCACTTGAACCAGAACATGGATTTCCAACAGAAGTTCGAAGCTCAGGAAACCAACGACTGGTTCAACGACGGAGTCGCGATGCGTCTGCCAGTCGAGGGAACAGTAAGCCGTTCAACCCCCACAGACACCGGTGTCGAAGAGTACCGGGTGCACTACGAGGGGAAGTGGCAAACGGTTGGAAAGGTGCCGACGAAGCGCCTAGACAACAAGCCGGGTACGATTCACTACTTCACCGGTCTGAACGCTAATGGCAACCGTGTGCTCGACAAGCATCTTCGAGAGCAGGCCGGTAAGAAGCCAAGCGAGCAGAAGCTCCCTAGCATCGAGGTAAACGACGGTTTAGCTGGCCTTCCAGCTGCCCGAGGCGTTGCAGAGCTCCAGTTGACGCCAGCACTCCTCGACCGCGGGGAAAAAACCTACAACGTCTTCTGCGCTCCATGCCACGGCGTGAGCGGCTACGGAGACGGTTCTGTCGCGCTGCGGGCCCCAGGACTGATCATCCCGTCCTACCACGGTCCGACCGACAAGAAGGACATCGACATTCGTACCTATCCTTTGGGGTACATCTTCCACGTCATCACGCACGGTGCGGGCCGAATGCAAGGCTACGCCGCTCAAATTCCCGTGGCCGATCGCTGGGCTGCCGCAGCATGGGTACGAACCCTGCAGCGTAGCCAGACCGCCGGAACGCAGGAGGCATCGAACTAGTGGGTCACCATCATCACGTAGAGGTTAAAGAGGAAGAAATCATGATCCCACGGGATCACTTCCTCACGAAGCTACCTTATATCTGTTTCGCCGTCGGCATCTTAGGCCTCGTGCTGTCTTACACCATGAAAGAGGATAATACTTCTTTCGGTGCATCCTACATCACAGCCTACATGTTCTGGCTAAGCCTGGGTCTCGGTGGACTTATTTTCACCTTGATTCACCACGCAACACGAGCTGGTTGGTCAACCGTCATCCGCCGTATCGCCGAGAACTTCATGATGTCCCTACCCCTTCTGGGGCTCCTGGCCATCCCAATCGTTCTTGTCGCACACGATGTATTCGAGTGGACTCACACCGACGTGGTTGCGAAGGACGCCATGCTTACTCAGAAGCAGCCTTACCTAAACGAAGGCTTCTTCCGAATCCGCGTGGTTGGATACCTCATCCTATGGTCCGGTTTTGCCGTTTACCTGTGGCGGAACTCGATCAAGCAGGATCAAGACGGCTCCATGGAACATTCCCACAAGAGCAGATTTATCTCTCCGATGGGAATCCTGGTCTTCGCGATCACCAGCACCACAGCTGCCATGGACTACATGATGTCCTTGGACCCACACTGGTTCTCCACCATTTTTGGTGTGTACTACTTTGCGGGAACATTCATGTCGATCTTCGCAGCTATCGCGCTGATCGTTCTGATGTTCCAGTCGATGGGATTCATGACGAGCCTCGTGACCGCCGAACACTACCAGGATCTCGGCAAATACGTATTCGCCTTCATGGTCTTTTGGACCTACATCGCGTTCTCCCAATACATGCTTATCTGGTACGCGAACATCCCCGAGGAGACCTACTGGTTCGCCTACCGATGGGAAGGTGGCTGGCAAACTCTATGCTACGTCCTCATCTTCGGGCACTTCGCGATTCCATTTCTGTACCTCATGAGCCGACACGTGAAGCGACATCGCACTGGCCTTTTGGCGGGTGTCATCTTGATGCTCACCATGCACTACGCTGACATGTACTTCCTGGTGCAGCCATCGATTGATTTCATCCATACGAGTACGGCGGTCGTAGCCAACGGAGGCAACTATGCCGACGTACATGCCAACATGCATGGCATGAGCCCGAGTATCTTAGACTTGACCACCTTCCTAGGCATCGGTGGTCTAACGTTGGGCGTATTCTTCTACTTTACTCAAGCTCACCCGCTTGTTCCGAAGAATGATCCGCGCCTGCAAGAATCCATCACACACGAGAACTACTAGGTTTCCATTGGAAACGAGGTGTTAGACGTGAGCACGAAAGACGAAGACAACATCGAGAACGCTGAATCCACCGAAGAGGAAGTAGCTGAAGCTGCAACCGCGGAAACGAGTTCAGCAGACGAAGGTGCCGAAGCCTCCCAGGATGACGTGGGGGAAGAAGAAGCAACTGAGGCAGAAACTCCGGCCGAGGAGGAATCCTCAACCGAAGACGATACTCCTGCTGTGGAAGAATCTCCCGTTGAGGAGGCGCCTGTCGCTGAAGAGGCGCCTGTCGCCGAAGAAGCGCCTGTCGCCGAAGAAGCGCCTGTCGCTGAAGAAGCGCCTGTCGCTGAAGAAGCGCCTGTCGCTGAAGAAGCGCCTGTCGCTGAAGAAGCGCC
>MDTD01061068.1_pt1 | contig 11302 bp, 2 predicted proteins | sample 811221 | NCBI WGS metagenome assembly MDTD01 (sample SAMN05326646, study PRJNA326480) | marine metagenome | isolation source: seawater | place: Pacific Ocean: South West | collected 2011
ATCATTCTGTGGGTCAGTAGCTTGAAGTGTTCCTATAGATGTTTGATTTTCATTAACTGTAAAGCTTGATGCAGAAGTGAAAGTTGGGGCTTCTTCAGTATCAATAACACTAATCGTAATATTTTCATTGACTGTGGAATTTCCATCTGAAACAGAAGCAGTTAAAGCATAACTTTGTTTTGTTTCGTAATCCGAAGCTGAATTTAATGTAAGGACACCACTTGTTGAATCAATAGTTAATAAGGAAGCATCAGTGCCAGATATTGAAAATGACAAAGTATCTCCATCACCATCAGTGGCTGTTAAAGTTCCTACGTTTGTAACATTTTCAGTGATGGTAAATGAATTAGTTGAAGTAAACACAGGTGCTTCTTGCACATCAACAACATTGACCGTTACATTTTTCGAGGTTGTAAAAACTCCATCATAAGCAGCTACAGCTATCGAATAAGAAGTTTTAGTGTTGTAATCAAAAGCAGTTGGAACTCTTAATGTCGCACTGCTACCATCACTATTAACATTGAATTGAAAAGAACTTGCATCTGTCCCGCTCAATGATAGTGACCAGTTTGTTACATCTGGTGAGTCGACATCATTCGCAGCAAAAGAAATACAGGTACCAGTAAGTTTTTCTGGGATATTAAGAATTACTGAATCAGCATCTTCACTTACTACAGAGCAGTCACCAGATGCTGATGTAGCGAAAGTAGGTGCATTATCATTTAGGTCTTGCACTTGTGCAACAGCACTTTGGGTAGTTGATCCATCAGCTGATGTAGCTATCACACTGAAGAAGAAACTTTGATCACTTTCATAGTCAAAATCAGCATTCGCTTCAACAAATCCAGTAGATGAGTTAATAGTAATGCTAGAATTTTCTGTTGAGTAGGTAACAGTTTGACCATTAGGATCTGTTGCGTAAACAGTACCAATCGATTTCTGGTTTTCGTTGACATTAAAAGTGATTTTTCCGTCAGAACCTACATTTTCAAAAACCGGACCTTCTGCAACGTCAGTAATATTTATAAATACTGGTGAAGTAGTTGTTAACTCGCCGTCACTTAAATCAACGTATACAAGATAGTTATTTTTAACTTCATAATTTGGAATGCTGTCATTTTTAAATGTTAAAGCTCCTTGTGACGTTAAATTAAATTTCGATCCATCTCCGCCTACATTTAAAGCAAAACTTATTGTATCTGTTTCAGGATCTGAAGCTTGAAGATTGATAGGAGAATTTTGATTTTCATCTGTAGTATAAGTGTCAGTGTCAAGTTCAGGAGCTTCATTAACATTTGTAACTTTAATTACAATGTCCTTTACAGTTGTTAAATTACCATCTGAGACATTTAAGGTAACTTGAAATTCATTTTTTTGCTCAAAATCAGGATCTTCAATAAATTTCATATTCACATTATGGTTTTGTTCAGACACAGATTCTTGGTATGGAAAATAAAAGAATGCTGCATCTGGTCCACTCAAAGACCAAGTTAAGTTGCTAACAGCTCCATCAGGATCTCTCGCAGTCATACTTGCAACAGGCACACTATCAGATTTTATTTCCGGTCTGGTATATTCGTCGGATACATTAACCCATATTGGTGCCTCATCAACATTTTGTATTTGGATAAGAAGTTGTTGAGTTGTTTGATAATAGGCATCAGAAACAATTACATCTACATTGTATGCTTGAGGATCATTTTCGTAATCACTTCCGTCAGCATCATCAAAATAAAGCTCACCTGTAGTCACATTAATATTAAATGTGCCATCACCAGTTGAATTATATTGACCCACATCATATCTAAGGGTATCGCCATCAGCATCAGTAGCTACCACTGTTCCAACATACTGTGAATTTTCATTTGCACTGAAAGTGTCAGAAGATGTAATAACTGGTGCTTGTCCAGGCTCATCACCTGTATAATCTGCTGTATTAAACCCAGGAGTTTCTTTTAGTAGGTTATAAAATCCTTCTGTCGCTGCAGCCCCAACTAAATCTGTAGTTTCAACAAAAGCGCCATTTGCGTCTCGCTCTATTATCTGGTAATTATTAGTATTATCACTTTCACCTAAGCAGAAAACATAAATTGTCTGATCTTCACTATTTGTATTGCTACGCTTATCAATATTTATACAAAATCTATCGTTTTGTTGAAAATTTAATAAAGATCTAATTTGTTGAATCTGAGAAAACTTGTATGGCAATTGCTCTATTTCATTTATAAGAGGTTCAAAATTAACTTCTCTGTTTTCGTAAGAGTTTTTTACCTTATTTATAATAAAGCCAGCATTATCATAATTAGAGTTTTGATAAGAAGCTTGATGAGTGTAAGTATATTCTTCATCACCATTATAACGATTAGGTATTCTTACAAGAATTGTGTAGTCCTGTCCTGTGAAATCAGCACATTTATCTACTCCGTTGTTGAATTGAGTGACAACATATCTTCTGAATAAATCATAATCCTCTACTTCTTCATCTGTATAAAGATTTATTGACTCTTCAGAAACACATTCTTTTTCAAAACCATCTGAAATATTTTCTCTCCATCTCACTTGAAAATCTGCTCTAACTTCGTAATCACCACTGCCAGATGTAAACAAATCTTCATTTCGGTAGCTTGATGATCTCAAGAATGCCTGTGAAGCATTTGCAATATCATTAAGTGTAAAGTCAGCACTGGTACAATTACCTCCACTAGTAAGACAAAGAGCATGATTTAACAACCCGTCAGAACTTAATTTTGCTCCTTCTGAAGATATCGTTTCTTGTACAAACCATCCTGAAATATTAGGTTCTGATTCAAATCTAGTTCTAAAGTTCAGGTTTAATTCATCAAAGACATCATTCCCAAGAATCGTTTCTACTGTTTCATCTGCTATTGCTAATCTTAGTGCAGCATCAGGACCATACTTTTGTCTTAAATCATTATTTGTTTGATCGTATATTTCCTTAAAATATGGTAAGTACTTAGCAATTTTTTCTGCTTTTGTTTGATTAACGGCTGAGTTTGATGAATTTGCGATGTAATCTGAAATTAAGTCTTGATATGAAATGCCAAAATTAGTTTCAATTGTATCTGTGATCTCTTGGATTTTTCCTGAGACTTTATCTGCTATAGAGTCTGATGCTCTACAACCTTCTGAATAAGATCGAATATTTTCTGTTGATGCTGCCTCAACAATTGTGTTGGCTAAAAGACTTGTAAAAGGCGAGACAACCACTGTACTTGCTCCAGCATCGGCTATAGAAGGTAGCACCATTGTGTAAGCATCTGTAACTGTGCCAGTTGTTGAATCTTCTGCACCTACTGGAACATTAGCGATGATTGGTCTTTCTAGAAGACAAAGATAAAGTTCTTGATCTTGAGTTTCAATTACGAATGATCCATCTGTGCCAGTTTCAGCAATAAGCTCACCATCATCTTGTGCAAAGTTATAGTTTTCATCTATGAAGACTCCCGCACCAGAAATATAACCATCCATCACTTTTCCTTCAACAAAATAACTAGGTGCTGGGGTTGGTTCTGGTGTTGGTTCTGGTGTTGGTTCTGGTGTTGGTGCTGGTGTTGGTCCTGGTGTTGGTTCTGGTGTTGGTGCTGGTGTTGGTGCTGGTGTTGGTTCCGGTGTTGGTTCTGGTGTTGGTGCTGGTGTTGGTTCCGGTGTTGGTGCTGGTGTTGGTGTTGGATCTATAAGCGGCACTCCATCAGTTTTTAAAACATACCAAACAGAACTGTTTCCATTTCCATTTGCATCTGTTTCAGAATTATCGCCGGTGTATTGATAAATAGGCTGCTGATTAATCAAAACAACGTTGTTGCTATTCTTAGAGACATTTGCGGTTATAGCAGAGCTTATTGTGAAATTCTCAACTGGATTTGTTGAAGTAATATAAGGCCAATCAGACCCTTCATAAAGAGGAGTTCCTGTATCAGCATCTGGTGTGAAAACATACGCTGTTCTTCTATCTGATATTGCCTGACCACCTGGAGTTTCAATTTCGCTACCACCCTCAGCTTGTATAATGTCAAAACAACTACCATCAAAACACGCATTAATTACATCTAGAGAAAATGGTGCTGGTGTTGGAGCAGGAGTTGGTGCTGGTGTTGGAGCAGGAGTTGGTGCTGGTGTTGGAGCAGGAGTTGGTGCTGGTGTTGGTATGGGGGCAGGTGCTGGGTCACTGCCACCGCCACCGCCTCCTCCGCACGCAGTAATAAATGCTACTGAGAAAGCTACAATAAAGCTTTTTAGTTTAAACTTGATATTAGAACTCCTATGTTTTTTTATATTAACTTACGAGTAAAAAAAAGCAATTTAGTCGTTGAAATCTACCCCCTGTGCTAGAGGTAAATCTTCACCAAAATTTATAGTTACCGTAGTTCTACGCATGTATGCTTTCCAAGAATCAGATCCTGCTTCGCCAGGTTCTTGCAAGCTGCGAGAAATTTTGTCGGCATCGATAATATCGATATCTTTGGCAGCAAAAAAATCGGTCGCCAAACTCTTGCCGGTGGCAATTCCTCCTGTGATTCCAACAGTAAACATAGTTATATATTACTGGATTATTGTTTGATTTATTTGGTTATAAGTTTTCAGGTGTGCCATCAAATGAATCCATATTGATGCCTCTGACAAGTAGGGTGTAAACGACACCTTCAAGTTCGTCATTGTCATTCTTGCGCACTTTTACTAATTTATGACCATTATCACTCATGGCAGCCAGCAAAGCAGTAGCATTGCCAGGATCACCCTCACCAAGAGGTAGATGTCTTTGGTTGTAGTAGTCGATATTTTCACTTCCAACTGCCTCCTCTCTTTGTTTGTTATATGGATAATCGTTCCAATACCAAACATCTGTAGTGCCATAATTATAAGAGAGCGCTAATCTTTTACCATTGGTAGTAATAAGTGGTACGCCCTTATTAGCAGTAAAAATTCCGGCAGAAGTATCAGAATAAATCTGCTTGGTTGTTGTATTATTATTTGCGGTAGGAAAATTGATATTACCATTTCTATCATTGTTCGGAGGCAAGAACTTTGTAGTTGTATCTATCCATGAATCCGTGAATGCGTCATATACTGCTACGCTAAAGACCGCATCAACATTGCCATCATCGTCGGTATCTTCGTTTGAACCGCAAACTATGTGATTTCCTGATTCAGATAGAGCAACATTACTTATGCCACTTCCTGTAGTTGAGTCTGCGTCACACTCAAAAGAATATTCGATGCCATTTGAGTCTGCTCTTGCACCTAATAACGTCCATGAATTATTTTGGTATTCGTAAACATTGATATAGTTCAGCAGGCCATCGTTTGGACCTCTTTGTCTTAATGCTATTCTAAGAACTTCATCTCTTCCTGTGATAGCTCCTAAACCTCCAAGATCAAAAGACCCCCTCCCACCAAGCAGCTGATTTCCAAAATCTAAACCAGTAAACGTTCCTATTGTAGACCCAGTAGCCAGCTCATATACATAAATTTTACCCACCATATTGCCAGAAGTAGGATCAAGGTAGTTTGGATCTCCAACAGCCACGTATTTTCCATCATCACTTAACACAATTTCACATTGAAAATCACCTGAAGTGAAATCTTCCTCCATATAAACTTGTCCCATTTGTTGTATCCAACCCTGATCAGAATTATCACTATCTGAGCGTTCCAACACCTTGAATAAACCTTTATTAGTAGTTCCGTCTCTATTGTAATATCCGGTACACAAAGCAACTCTGAGATACGGTTGACCATCATAATCTCCGGTTGCAATATCAACGCTTAATGGATCTCCATGTTGCAAGAGTTCGAGGGCACCTGGTGCGAAAGTATCGCCTTGATATTCTGCTACTATCGATAAAGGTTCTGTTTCATATAGAGCAAAATAGCCTTGACCTGCAGATAGTACAAAATGACTTCCATCTTTAGTCATTGCAATATCTTCTATATTAGTGTCAGGATTATTTGCATTAAAGAATGGCGTAAAACTATTTTCAACTGCAGGATCTTTAACTTCTAAAGTAATTGCCTTACGCACCTTTAAATCTGAATTAACTGGATCAGCGATCCACATATCAAGACCGTAGGTATCGCCAACTTCTATTACACGTCCAGTCTGATCTACTTGTATGTCAGGCTCATATACCCACTGATAAATACTCTCGTTGTTACCTGCATTGGTTTGAGGCACACACCAAATATTTCCATTTGTACCAAGCTGATCTGCACTGCAGATTGGAGCACCGGTTCCATCATCGTTTTTTGCTTTAAAGTATAGTTGCGGGATCCGATATACTTGATTATTAATATCAGCTTGGCCGGTCCAATTAGTATCTAGATTGAGCCAAAGTGGATTCGCAGCATTGTCTCCACCGTTACCTTCAGTGTTATGTTTGGTCTGTAGAAAGGCGGTAAGTGTTTCTCTATTACCAACTGAGGCAGATGCGTACTCTGGTGACTCCCAGACAAATTCAGGATCCTCTGGCACTCCAACAGATCTGAGCTCGAATGTATCACTTCGCGAAAATACGCCATCAGTCACATTAATTGTTACATAATAATATAAGCCAGGCGATGCTACATTTTCTTCATGATTCAGTTCTTTGTTTGGAGAAAGTGCTCCTGTTTGCGGATCGATATCCCAATCTTCAAATACATTAGAATCATTAAAACTTGATAATGAATAAGTCAATGCTGAACCATCAGCATCCGTTGTGAAATTACTTAAAATACAATTTGGATCATCGGCATTGCCATCTTGTGTATATGCTACTGCTGTTGAGTTTTCTTCAAACAGACAACCGCCTGCTCTTGGTGTTCCATTAAGAGCTGGCAAATTCCATGTTGGAGCATTGTCATTTAGGTTATTAATGGTAATTGTGACTTCTTCATCATCGGAAACAAAAACTTCACCATCCCCAGTTTCTTGAGCTCTGATAGTAACGGTGAAACTGGTCTCGCCACTTTCATAGTCCATAGTGGAATTATTAATCCCCATAGTACAAGTCGATTCTCCCTCACCACGCAAATCAAATTTGTTTAGAGCAGAGCCATTAAGATTTCCTGAGCTATCAACAAAGTAACAGTCAAAGGAGGTTCCATCTGCATCACTTACAGAAATTGGGTAATCATAAACATATACATTTGTGTCCGAAGAACCTTCATTAACATTAAAGGTTTGACCTGCTACTATGATTGGTCGATTATCGTTCAAGTTATTTATATTTATTAAAACAGATTGATCGGTAGTTAATTCTCCATCAGAAGCTCTAACAGTAACATTCCAATTGGGTTGATTTTCATAGTCTGGTGCAGAATTAAATTCTAAAACACCGGTATTCGAATCGATGCTAAAATCTGAAGAATTTAGAATTGAGTATGTTACTGTGTCGCCGTCTGCATCACTCGCCTGAACGGTTCCAATATCCGTTTGATTTTCATCAGCAGTAAAAGTTGCATTTGAAGTAAAGACAGGATCATTATCATTAAGATTATTAATATTTACTGTAAGATTTTCTGTAGACGAATTTTCTCCATCACTCACTGTTACAGTTAAGTCATAAGTGGTTTTTGTTTCGTAGTCTGGGGCCGTATTAAAATTAAGTGCCCCAGGATCGCCATTAGCTCCTAGATTAAAACTAGCAGAATCGGTTCCACCTAATGAATAAGTCAATGTATCGCCATCTGCATCACTTGCGGATAAGAAGCCAACAAAAGTTTGATTTTCATCAGCACTCTGCACTGGCGGACCTCCAGTAAATGTTGGTGTGTTATCGTTTAGATTTAAAATATCTATCTGAAAGGCTTTCTGAGTTACTAAGGCTCCATCAGAAATCTGACCTATAAAAGAATAGACACTTTTAGTTTCATAGTCGGGAGCCTCTTTAAAGGCAAGCAAGCCAGTCGCATTATTGATAGTAAGTGCATCAGCATCAGTACCAAGGATAGTGTAAATAAGATCGCTGCCTTCTGGATCACTAGCATCGATTGAACCAATATCGGTTTGATTTTCCTCAGCCCTAAAAACTACACCTGAACTAATAACAGGAGCTTCATTGATATCATTTATGTTTACAGTAATTGATTGAGGTGTTGATAATTCTCCATCGTTTGCAAAAACTCTCATGTCATAAGTTGATTGCTCTTCAAAATCTACCTCATTTATAAAACTTAATAATCCTGTCTCAGCATTAACTGTGATTATTTCGGTATATAAGCCATCAACTGTATAGGTGACTTGAGATGAAACATCAGCATCGGTTGCTGAAAGTGTTCCGATGATTTTACTATTCTCATCAATACTAAAGTTACTGTCTGATACCCAAACCGGGGCATTATCATTGACATCTAAAACATCAATACGAATCTGGGCATTTGTTCTATTTGTCCCGTCCGAAGCATAAACAAAAATTCCATAACTTGTTCTTGATTCATAGTCAGCTGGAGTATTGAAGGTCAATTCTCCACTAGAAGCGTTAATTGATATTAGGTCTTGAGCTCCATCAGAACCATCATGAATCTCAAAGGTGACGGTGTCACCGTCCGGATCTGTTGCGGTAACAGTTCCTATAGTCGTTTGGTTTTCATCGACACTAAAATTGCCTGATGTAAAGATTGGTGCTTCAAGATTAGCTTTTTCAATATTTACAGTGATGTCCTGAGATGAAAGAATAAACCCATCGTTAACTGTATAGACCTCAGCTGAATACTGGTTTTTAACATCGAAATCAGTTTCAATGTCAAATGTTAAGAAGCCTTGATCATCGATACTAATATCAGCACTGTCTATACCAAATGTGAATGGGTCACCGTCAGCATCAGATGCTTCAACTTGACCAATATTTGTTTCTCCTTCTAGCACTGTGAAAGTATCACTTGAGGTAAAGACTGGATCATTATCGTCAACATTAATAATAGAGATTGGTAAAGGTTTTTGGGTGGTACTTAGCTCATCACTTACTTCCGCAATGATTAAGTAGGAATTTTTTGTTTCATAATCCGGGGCGCCAGAGCTAAATGTTAAAACACCATTGCTGTTAACTGAGATGAAAGCCGCATCAGCACCTGAAATTGCAAAAGTTAAATCATCGCCAAATGGGTCATCTGGGTCGTAAGCTTGAATTTGCCCAATGTCAATTGAATTTTCATTTACCTCAAAGCCTGTCGATAAAATAACAGGTTTATTGTTTGCTTGAGATCCGTCAAAGGTAATTGCCGCACTATATCCTGCTTCAGAAATTTCATTCCCTTCGATGAAATTATCATTAAGAGCCAAGTCAGTGATAAACCAATTTTCGACCACATACTCTCCATCCTCTGCCTCTAATGGAAGCACAATATCCAGTTTATAGTAATTATCATCCTGTAAAATAAAATTATCTGCTTCAATCAAAGGATTATTAGGACCATTAAATCTGATGTATTGTCTTTTAATTCCAGTCAGCTGATCGTTACCGAAATCAATTTCTGTTCTTACAGATAAAGTTTTTCTTCCATCATCATCATAGGAGCCAGATAATAAGAAATCTGTGAGTACAGGAGTGTTAGGATCTTGAATGGTATTTTGAATATCAAGTTTATAGTTACCATAAGTTCCAAGAAACTCCTCGGCGATATCACTATCATCATAATAAAATTTCAGATTACCTGACGCGTCATAAAGTCTGATATCGTCTATTGTGTATTCACCAGACACTGTACGAGGGTCAAGGACCCACACAAAAGTAGCTACATTAGGTGTAACAGTTGTATCCAAAGTTGCGTTATCAGTTGCAATAGCTGCGCCACCCTCAAATTTAGGACTCTCTAGTGATCCATAAGCTCGAACTAAAGCATCTTCTTGATCAGTTACTAAAACTTCTAATGTAACTTCAATATTTGTAGAGGTATCTCCATCGTTACCCGTAACTGAAAAATCACCAATGGAAATTAATTCTGGTGCATTGTTGTCAGCTAACACATTATCAATATCAATACTGGTAACAAAACCTTTACTATCCAAAAGCGTTTTTTCATAAGTAATTTGATCCCCACTGGCATTGGTAAGCTTGATGAGTCTCACGAACCAGATACCTGACGGTGAAGATGATGGTGCCTCGTAAGTATGTTGATAATCAACTTTGAAATTTTGAGTAGATACCGACTCTGCTGTTGTCCAATATTGCGTTTCGCCAGGGGACTCTAGAAGAACTTCAATTTGACTTGGCTCAGTATATGAGTCAACTGTCATATTAATATAGATTTCTGGAGGCTCAGAATCAGACTCACCATTTTTTCCGCTCAAGTTAAAATCGATAATATCCTCATCAAAATTAGACACTGAAACTGTAAAAACATCGGCATTTAAAGGGGTAATGCCTTGAACCCTATTGCTTGATTGTGCTGAGACAGCTACCGTAAGATCATAATTATTGTCAAAACCTACATCATCAGGATTCTCATAATCTGGAGGAGACTTAAAAAATAATTCCCCATCTGAATTTATAGTAAATAGATTGGCATCGTTACCCGAAATACTGAAATAAAATGGATCTCCTTCCGCGTCGAAAGCATCAAAATCATAAATAGCGGTTGAAGAACTAGTATTTTCTTCAAAATCTCTGCCTGATATAAAGTTTGTAAATTCAGGATCACTATTTCCTGGAGCTGGAGTTGGCTCCGGCGTTGGCTCCGGCGTTGGTTCTGGAGTTGGCTCCGGCGTTGGTTCTGGAGTTGGTTCTGGAGTTGGCTCCGGCGTTGGTTCTGGAGTTGGTTCTGGAGTTGGCTCGGGCGTTGGTTCTGGAGTTGGCTCTAAACTTGTTCCATCAGAAGTGATAGTGTACCAAACTCCTCCGACTCCATTTCCACTAACACTTGAGTTATTAGAATCATTTGAATATTGATAAATTGGCTGATTATCTATCAAGACAGTATTTGTTTCACTATGTTTAGTAATCTGGGCGGTAATATTTGAGGCAATTGAGAAACTATCGGTTGATTGATCAGTAGTAACATAAGGCCATGTATTTCCTTCATAGGTTGGAACACCATTACTTTCATCTGGTGTATAAACATAAACTGTTCTTAATTCTGAACTAGCATTTCCCCCCGGGGTATTTCCACTATTTGCTTCAGAAGCTTGAATGACATCGTAACAATTTCCATCAAAACAACTGTTGATCGTAGATAAAGAGAATGGGGCTGGTGTTGGGGCTGGTGTTGGGGCCGGAGTTGGAGCTGGTGTTGGGGCTGGTGTTGGGGCTGGTGTTGGGGCTGGTGTTGGTATGGGGACAGGTGCTGGGTCACTGCCACCGCCTCCGCC
>MDTD01132171.1_pt1 | contig 11302 bp, 11 predicted proteins | sample 811221 | NCBI WGS metagenome assembly MDTD01 (sample SAMN05326646, study PRJNA326480) | marine metagenome | isolation source: seawater | place: Pacific Ocean: South West | collected 2011
AAGGGTATAGCAGGAAACATTAAAGCAGCTACTGTGTAATCTATATCCATATCGAATCAAATTGATTATGTAGATAGTGTTTGATATTTACAAGTATTATTTAATGAACCATTTAAAAATTTTCATAGAACTTACAAGATTAAATAAACCTACTGGTTTTATGTTATTATTTTGGCCATGTGCATGGGGCTTAGCTTACGCACATAACTTTAAGCAAGATATAAGCTTATTTGTAAAATTTATTATATTATTTTTCTTAGGTTCAATATTAATGAGAAGTGCTGGCTGTATTTTTAATGATATTGTTGATAAAGACTTTGATAGTCAAGTTCAAAGAACTAAGTTGAGACCAATAGCTTCTAATAAAATATCTATTAAACATGCTTTTGCTTATGTAATTATTTTATGTGTTTTAGCTTTCTTAGTCTTAATACAATTTAATTTCTTAACCATTATTTTGGGGTTGAGTTCAATGTTTCTTGCTTTTGCATATCCATTTATGAAAAGGTTTACTTATTGGCCCCAATTGTTTTTGGGCATTACTTTTAATTGGGGAATTATTATGGCTTGGACATCAATGCATAACGAAATTTCTAATGGTATTATAATACTTTATATTTCAGCCATATTTTGGACATTGGGCTATGACACCATTTACGGAGCTCAAGATATGTCAGATGATGAAATTATTGGTCTTAAATCGACTTCTATTAAGTTTAAAAGAAATATTAAACTTTTCTTAACGACAGTTTATTTTTTAATGATAGTATTTTTGTGCTATTTATTAAAAGAGAATATTGGTGTTAACTTATTTTCAATACTTCTATTGTTATGTTTTGGTTCATTAATTTATCAAATTTTAGTTTTTAATAAAAATAATTCAGAACTATGCTTAAAAATTTTTAAAATAAATAATTTAACAGGTTTAATATTATTTTTGAGTATTTTGTCTATTAATTTACATTTATGAAATTTGACGAATTAAAACAAATATTAATAAGGTTATTTCATGAATATGTTAAAAAACATCTAAAAAAAATTTTATTTGCATTAATTTTATCTTTAATTGTTGCAGCTAGCACATCCGGAATTGCATGGTTACTGGATCCAGCTGTAAAAAAAATATTTATAGAACAAGATAAAACTTTAGCTTGGACCATACCTTTGCTAATAATTTTAGCATTTGCTAGTAAAGGTATTTCTCTCTACATTGCCAGGATTAATATAATAAGAGTTGGTGAAGAAGTATCAGGGGAGCTGCAGAAAAAAGTAGCAACTAATATTTTAACTTCAGATATTCAAACATTAGATAATCGACATTCTGGTAAATACATTTCTAATGTCATGTATGACTCTCATCATGTCAGAAATCTTGTAAGTACTGGCGTTCTTAACTTAATGAAAGACACATTTTCAGTAATTGCTCTAATTTCTCTAATGTTTTATCAAAATTGGAAGCTAGCCTTATTTGCTATTTTAATGATGCCCTTAGCTGCTGGTTTGGCAAAATCCTTAGGAAAGAGAATTGGAAAAGCAACTGCAAAAGGAGGTGAGTCCTCGGGAAAATTAGCAGCATTTTTATCTGAAATTTTCAAAGGTTCAAAAATGATTAGAGTTTATCAAAAAGAGGAGGATGAGGATACAAAAGCCAAAGCAGTAATTGATGATTTAGTAGAAAAAAATATCAAAATAGGAAGCATTATGATACGCGCAACTCCAATAATGGAGACTTTGACGGGATTTATGATCGCTGGATTCATTTTTTTTTCAGGAAAACTTATTGCATCTGGAGAGCTAGAGGTAAATAATTTTTTCTCATTTCTGGCTGCTATGATGCTGGCTTATCAACCAATCAGATCTTTGGCGACGCTTAATTTAGTAGCTTATCAAGGGGCAGCTGCATTTAAAAGAATTAGCAGTATTATTGATAAGAAAATTCAAGTTAAAGAGGATCACAAAAGTCCTAAATTAATTATTGAAAAATCTAATATTGAATTCTCAAATGTGGGATTTAAGTATGAAACTACGAATGTCAGAGCAATAAAAAATATAAATTTATCAATTACGGGAAATACCATGAGCGCTTTCGTAGGTCATAGCGGAGCTGGTAAAAGCACAATAATCAATTTACTCCCGAGGTTTTACGATCCACAAGAAGGGGATATTAAAATTGATAATCAAAATATAAAAAATGTCTCATTAAAATCATTAAGAAGTAATATTTCTTTGGTGAGCCAGGATGTAATTTTATTTGATGATACTGTAAAAAATAATATTGCTTATGCTAAGAGTAATGCCTCACAAAAAGAAATTGAAAATGCTTGTAAATTTGCAGCTGCAGATGAATTTATAGATAAACTTCCTTATAAATATGAAACTATTATTGGCGAAAATGGAATTAGACTTTCTGGCGGTCAAAAGCAGAGAATATCAATAGCTCGAGCTATATTAAAAGAGTCGCCTATAATATTGTTAGACGAAGCCACTTCCTCTTTAGACGCAGAATCTGAAGAAGTTGTCCAAAATGCAATAATGAATTTAACAAAAAATAAAACAACTTTAGTAATTGCGCATAGGTTGTCAACTATACATAACGCAGATAAAATTTTTGTTTTGAAAGAGGGGAGAATTTTAAATTCAGGTAACCATGATTTTTTAATTAAAAATTGTCATGAGTACAAATTATTATACGAAAAGCAGTTAAAATAATTTTTATGATATCATTCTATAGGATAGTTACATATTTAATTTATCCTTTTTTAATAATCTTAATTTTTTTTAGAATGTTAACCAAAAAAGAAGATGCCACTAGATATAAGGAAAAAATTTTTAGATCTAATTTTAATGTAAATAGAAATGTAAATAAAAAATTAATTTGGTTCCACGCAGTAAGTATCGGTGAATTAAAAAGTATTTTACCAATCATAAGAGAAATAAATGACAATGGTAAAAATTTACAGTTTTTAATTACTACTGTTACTTTAAGTTCTGGAAATTTAATTAAAGAGGAAATAAAGAAATTTAATAATATTCAACATAGATTTTTTCCTATAGATGTAAATTTTTTAGTCAAAGATTTTATAAATTTATGGAAACCAAACGCTATATTTTTGGTTGATTCAGAGATATGGCCCAATCTCATCAACAATATTAAGATATCTAATATTCCATTAGCTATTATAAACGCTAGAATTACATCAAAGTCTTTTAAGAGATGGATGTTTTTTTCTTCTTTTTCAAAAAAAATTTTTAATTGTTTTGATTTATGTTTAGCGTCTAATACTGAAACAAAAAACTATTTGTCTAAATTAAATGCTAAAAATATTTTTTATACTGGCAATATCAAGCTCATAAAAGATAATACAGCTACAAACAATTATTCAGCTGAAAATAGAAATCCAATAAGAGAAAAATTTTGGTTAGCTGCTAGCACTCATAAAGGAGAAGAACAATTTTGCCTTAAAGTTCAATCAGAAATCAAAAAGAAATACAAAAATGTTAAACTTATTTTAGCTCCAAGACATATCGATAGAACTGTTCAAATTGCAAAATTATGTGAGAAAATGAATTTTTCTTATCAAATAATCAATAAAAATGAACATATTTTATATGATAAGGAAATATTCTTAATCAATTTTTTTGGAGAATTACCAAGATTCTTTAAATTTGCCAAAAGTGTTTTTATAGGTAAATCTCTTCTCAAAAAATTTGAAAAAGTTGGAGGTCAAAATCCAATAGACGCTGCTAGAGTAGGATGTAATATTTATCACGGTCCATATGTTTATAATTTTGAGGAAATATATAAAATTTTAAATGAGAATAATATCTCAAAGAAAATTCTTACAGTAGAGGAATTAAGTAAGGAAATTATTGATGATTTTAAAGATTTAAAAAAAGATATTCATAAATTTTCTCCGTTATTAGACAGATTAGGGAAAAAAACTTTTGAAGATACTATGAAAAATATAAATAATTTTTTAACAAATGAAACTAAATAAACCTAAATTTTGGTCAAGTAAAAAAAATTTTTTTTCGTTAACTCTAATACCATTAAGTTTTTTAACAAAATTTATCATTTGGATCAAAAATAAAACTATAAAGCAAATAAATTACAATATTCCGATTATCTGTGTGGGAAATATCTATATTGGCGGCACTGGAAAGACGCCATTTTCAATATACTTAGCAAAGGAGCTTTTAAAAAATAAAAAAAATCCGGTTATAATAAGGAAGTTTTATTCTGACCATGTAGATGAACATAGTTTAATCAAGAATCAATTTAATAACCTAATTTTAAATAAAAGTAGAGATAATGCGATTCTTGAGGCTATCAACAAAAATTTTGATGTTGCAGTTTTGGATGATGGCTTTCAGGACAAAAAGATATTTAAGAATATAAATATTATTTGTTTTAATAAAAATCAATTAGTAGGTAATGGTTTAGTTATCCCAGCTGGCCCATTAAGAGAAGATTTAAACTCTTTAAGAGATGTAAAATTTGCGATTATTAATGGCGGGAAAACCGAAGAATTTGAAAACAAAATTTTAAGTTTTAACAAAAGAATTTCAATTTTTTACTCAAAATACGAACCGATTAACATCGAACGATTTTATGGTAAAAAGATTATTGCAATAGCAGGAATTGGGAATCCGTCGAATTTTTTTGAAATCCTAACTGAGTATAAATTAAATGTTATCCAAAAACTTGAATTTCCTGACCATTACGAATTTAGTAAATCTGAGCTAATTTCTATTATAGAAAAAAATAAAAAAGAAGATTGCCAAATAATAATGACTGAAAAAGATTATTTTAGGATAAAAAAATATAATCTACCTGAAATAGAATATTTAAAAGTTGATTTAAAAATTTTTCAAAAGGAAGAATTGATTAAAAAGATACTTGAAAATTTATGATGAAACCATTTATTTATTTTTTACAATCTATTATAATTTATTTATTTTTTATTATTGCAAAAGTTATAGGCATAAATTTAGGTAGAAAATTTTTCTCTTTTATATTTTCAAAAATTGGCCCTTTTTTTAAATCAAGAAAAATAGTCAATGAAAATTTACAAATTTTCAATAAAACAATTAATGAGAAGCAGAGAAAACTTATAACTTCCAATATGTGGAAGAATTATGGAATGACTTTTGTAGAATACGTTTTTTTAAAACATTTTAGAAAAAATAGTTATCATATAAAAATATCAGGTGATGAACATTTAGAAAAAATTATTAAAAACCAAAAACAAGCAATTTTTATTTCAGGACATTTTTCAAATTTTGAACTTATGTCTATGGAAATAACAAAAAAAAATATAAATTTAGCCACAATTTATAGACCACTAAATAATTATTTCTTAAATCCATTTATGGAATACCTTAGAAGAAAATATGTATGTAATAATCAAATTAAAAAAGGTATTAATGGTGTTAGAGATGCAATTGGATTCATTAAAAAAAATTATAGCCTTGCTCTCATGATTGATCAAAGAGTTTCAGAAGGTGAAAAAATACCTTTTTTTGGAAAACCAGCCTACACTTCCACTTTACCAGCACAATTGTCATTAAAGTTTAACTTACCTATAATACCAGTTTTTATAGAGAGAGATGAAAATAATTGTTTTAAACTAAAATTTTTAAAAGAAATAAATCCTAGAGATTTTAACGATAAAATAAAATTATCTATTAAGTTAAATCAAATTATTGAACAATTAGTCTTAAAAAACCCTAATGAATGGATTTGGACACATAATAGATGGAAATAATTATTTTTTTTCTAGCTGTTTAACTCTTAATTTAACTTCTATCGGTGAAAAATAAGCTTCTTGTAAATCTACATTCCAATAATTTAGATCTTTTAACCATATTTTTTTTCCTGAAACAGCGCACAAAACATATTCACCATGCTCTAAAATATCAAAAGAGTTGTGTTTAAAAATAAGTTTAGCTTTTTTTTTCTCCATCGATAAATTATACAATATATCTTTTAAGATGAATATTGGATTAATAGGCAGTGGTGGTAGAGAGCATGCTTTATGTCACAAATTATCTCAATCAAAATCCGTTGAACATATATTTTGTTTTCCTGGAAATGCTGGCACATCAAAAATTGCTAAAAATATAGATATAGACATTTTAAACTTTAAAGAAATCTTAAGAAAAATTAAATTCTACAAAATTGATCTTATGATTATAGGTCCAGAAGAGCCACTAGTAAGTGGACTGGTAGATTTTTTAATAAAAAATAAAATTAGAGTTTTTGGACCAAATAAATTTGCTGCTAAATTGGAAGGCTCAAAAGCATTTGTTAAAAAGCTGTGTTTAGAAAACGGAATTCCAACTGCAAATTTCATGATTTGTAAAAATAAATCTCAAGTTTTAAAATTTATTAGTCATAATAAATTTCCGATTGTTGTAAAAGCTGATGGATTAGCTGCTGGTAAAGGAGTTTCAATTTGTAAAAATAAAAGTCAAGTTTTAAAAGTATCTAGTGAAATATTTGGAGGAAAATATAAATCCTCTAATAAAATTGTTCTTGAAGAGTTTTTGACTGGGGAGGAAGCTAGTTATTTTTTAATAGTTGACAAAAAAAGTTTTAAATTTTTTGGAACAGCTCAAGATCATAAAAGAGTAAAGGAAAAAGACGTTGGGCCAAATACAGGAGGGATGGGCGCTTATTCTCCAGCACCAATAATCAATAAAAAAATGGAAAAAAAAATTATATCAAGAATAGTGACTCCTACCTTGCAAGCATTGAAAAAAAAAGGAAATTCGTACACCGGATTTTTATATGTTGGTTTGATGATTGTAAAGGGTGAACCATACCTTATAGAATATAATGTAAGAATGGGAGATCCTGAATGCCAAGCAATACTTCCCAGACTGGATACTGACTTAGTCAAAATATTGGATTTTGCATTAAAAAATAAACTAGAAAAAATTTTAATTAAATGGAAAAAGGAAAAATGTATGACTATTGTACTTTGTTCAAAGGGTTACCCTGGTAAATATAAAAAAAATTGTAAATTAAAAAATTTAGATAAGATAAGATTAGATAAAAAAGAATTTATTTTTCACGCTGGCACAAAATTTTATAAAGGTAATTTATTATCTAATGGAGGAAGAGTATTAAATATATCAGTTAATGGAAATATTTTTTTTAATATTAGAAAAAAAATTATAAAAATTATAAATAAAATTAATTGGAGAGATGGTTTTTTTAGAAAAGATATCGGTTGGAAGGTAATCGAAAAATGAGGATCATTAGTGGAAAATTGAAAGGTAAGAGTATTAATTATTTAAAAAACGAAAAAACAAGACCTCTAAAAGATTCGGTTAAAGAAAGTATTTTTAATATATTAACTCATTCAAATTCAATAAATTTAAAAATAAAAAATGCTAATGTGCTGGATCTTTATTCGGGTATTGGCTCATTTGGATTGGAGTGTATTTCTAGAGAGGCAAAACATGTGACTTTTGTTGAAGAAGATCTCAAAGCTGTTCAAATATTGGAGAAAAATCTAAAAAATATGTCTATTTTTGATAAAGCCAAAATTATCAATAATAAAATTGAAAATATAAATTTTTCAAACAATCTTTTAAAATTTGATATAATTTTTTTGGATCCACCATTTAAAGATCACAATTTTTTAAAAAATATAGAAAACATGAAAAAGAAAAAAATTTATAATAAAAATAATATATTGATAATACATCGAGAAAAAAACTCTAATGATAATTTGGAAAAGTTTTGTAATTTAATTCTTTTTAGACAATATGGACGTTCAAAAATAATTTTTGCAAAACTTATTTAAGAATTTTTTTTGTAGATACTTTTACTTGCTCCACTGCAGGTTGATCAAATGGATTTATTCCAATTAATTGTCCTACTGTAATTGTTTCCAAAATAAAATATGAAAAAAGTTGCCCGAGAGTTTCCTCTTTTAAATCGTTGATAATAAACTCCCTAAATGGAATGCCTTTTTTTTTAAAAGTCTTTATCAGAGCGTTTTTTTGGGCATTTCTAATATCAACTAAACTTTTATTATTAAGATAATTAACTTTACCTAAAATATTTTTTGTATTTATTTTATCTTTGGTTTTTTCATCATAGCTAAAAATATGAAATAGTTTATCTTTTGGTCCATCTAAATATAGTTGTAGTAAACTATGATGATCTTTAGGTGAATTTGATATAACTGGTAAAAATCCCTTTCTGTTTTTGCCTAAACTTTCAGCTATTAATTGTTGGCACCAAGATAAAAACTTTTCTAGTTGTGGTGAATAATTTATGAAAATTAGATTATTAATCTTTTTTTGCATTAAAATATTTGCTAATTTTATTGAACTATCTTTTAAAAATTTCTTTTCTTTAGATTTGAAATATAACCTAATTTTTTTTCGAATTTTATTGATGTTCAAACCCATTAGATGTGCTGGAACCATCCCAACCTCAGACAAGACTGAGTATCTTCCACCAATAAAGTTTTTATGCTCAATAAAAAATATATGAAATTTTTGTGCTAAATTGAAGAGTATATTATCTTTTCTTTCAGATATAAAAATAATATTTTTCCTTTTTTTATTGATAATTTTAAGAAATAATAGATTTGATAGTGTTTCAATTGTGTTTCCAGATTTAGATATAATTACGAAAAGAGTTTTATCAAATTTCAAACTTTTCTTAAGATATAAAACTTTTTGAGGATTTATACTATCTAGAAAATAAAAATTTTTTTTTATTTTTTCTCCAAAAAAATCGTAGATCGAATTTGCTCCTATTACAGAGCCACCCATACCTATTATAACAATAGTTTTATAATTTTTAAATTTTTTTAAATCTTTGATTTTAAAATTAAATTTGTAATTTTTATTAAATAAATTGAAAATTTTTTTTTCATTTTTTATATTTATTTTTATTTGAGAAAAAATATTTTCAAATTTTTTAGAAAGTTTTTTTTCTAATTTCTTTTTTATATATTCTTTTTGAATAGAATTTTTTTTTATCACTTACGAATTTTGTTTAAAATTGATTTTTCCGTTGATGAAGAACTATTTTTACTTACGCCTTCTTTAGGCACTTTAAGTATTTTTTTAATATTTTCAGTTTCATCACCTTTTGATTGATTTAACTCACCAGGTTTTGGTAGTTTTTGATAATCTGGAGGAAGTACCAATGGTCTTTTCTTTTTAACTAAAAATTCATCGGTTGTAGTTATTTTTTCATTTCTTAAAACTTTACCTGCATCTTTCAAACCACCACACGATGAAAGAAAGAATAAAGCAAAAAATAAAAAGTAAATATTTTTCATCAATTAGTTTTTATAAAAAAACTTCTTAAAAGAAAAGAAATTATCCCTAGAGTTATGAAAATATCTGCGACGTTGAATGTAAACCAATGAAAATTACCATAATGAATGTCAATGAAATCTGGCACTGCACTAAAAATTATTCTATCATAAAAGTTTCCTAATGCTCCGCCAATGATTACTGAGTAAACACTTTTATCATATTTATCAGATTGTACTCCAATAAATATTAAAAAAACAATTACAATTAGAATGACAACAGAAATCAAGGAATAAAACAAAGTAGAATCAGAGCTTAATAGTCCAAATCCAATACCGGTATTCCATATAAGATCAAAATTTAAAAAATCATTCACATAAAAAGATGCGTCATTAAGATTTTTTATTATTTGGATTTTAGAGTATCTATCCGCAATAAAAATTAATAAAATAATAATGATAAAATAAAAATTTTCTTTCTTTAAAAAATTTTTTATTATTTCTTTAAAATTAATCAAAATATGGGCTTTCTACTTTATTGAAGAATTTTCGCACATCTTTCACATTTTTTTTCTAAAATTTTCCAACATCTTTCACATTTTTGTCCTTGAGCTTTTTTAACTTCAATTTTGATTTCATCATTACTCGATAATTCTTTTTCAGCTTTCGAAACAATAAAATAATCTGCTAAATCTAATTTATCGAGAAGTTCAAATTTATCTTTCTTTAATATAAGTTTAATTTCAGCTTCTAAACTTGATCCAATTTCTTTGTTGGCTCTCTTCTCTTCAATTGCAATATTTGCATCTTGTTTAATTTTAAATAGATTTGACCATTTTTCATTAAGATTATCGTTTTTCCAACTATTTGGAATTTTTACAAAATTATTTTCATGAATGCTTTCATTATTTGTTTTATTTACTAAACTATAGATTTCTTCAGTGGTAAAAACTAAAATTGGAGCGAACCACTTTAATAAACTTTCTAAAATTATATTTAAAACAATTACACAATTTTTTCTTTTTTTTGAATCTATACTGTCGCAATAAAGAACATCTTTTCTAATATCAAAATAAAAAGAAGAGAGGTCCAATGTGCAAAAATTTAATAACTCTTTGTATAGTTTGTGAAAATTGTAATTTTTCAAATTTTCGTCAACAGATTTATTTAATAAAAATAATTTATGTAAAATAAATTGTTCTAATTCATCAAATTCTTTGAGTTTAATTTTTTCAAAGTTTTGTTTTTCAAAACTATCTTTTAAATTTCCAAGCATGTATCTAAAAGTATTTCTAATTTTTCTATAGGATTCTGCGTGCTGTATTAAGATATTTTTATCTATTCTTAAATCTTCAGCATAATCAGATGCTGAAGCCCAAACTCTAAGTATGTCTGCACCATAGTTTTTCAATATGTCTTCTGGAGAGATAACATTTCCCATTGATTTAGACATTTTCATACCTTTACCGTCAACAACGAAACCATGTGAAAGAATACTTTTAAATGGTGCTTTACCTCTAGTTCCGCACGACTCAAGTAAAGAAGAGTGAAACCATCCTCTATGTTGGTCAGATCCCTCTAAATACATGTCTGCAGGCCATTTTAAATCTTTTCTTTTTTCTAGAACAAAACTATGTGTTGAGCCGCTATCAAACCATACTTCAACAATATCGTTAAGTTTTTCATAATTTTTGGCGTCATAGTCATCACCTAAAAAAAATTTTGCATCATCTGTAAACCAACAATCTGAGCCTTGCTTTTCATAAATAGAGGCGATTCTATCTATAATTTTTTGATCTCTTAATGGCTCTTTTGTTTTTTTGTTAATAAAAATTGGCAATGGAACTCCCCAGACTCTTTGTCTTGAAACGCACCAATCTGGCCTTCCTTCAATCATTGATAAAAGTCTATCCTTCCCTTTATTCGGAAAAAAGACAGTCTCATTAATAGCTTTAACAGCTTTATCTCTTAATTTATTTTTTTGCATAGAAATAAACCATTGAGGTGTTGCT
>MDTD01140463.1_pt1 | contig 11302 bp, 15 predicted proteins | sample 811221 | NCBI WGS metagenome assembly MDTD01 (sample SAMN05326646, study PRJNA326480) | marine metagenome | isolation source: seawater | place: Pacific Ocean: South West | collected 2011
AAGGATGGTGATTGGATATTTTGTGATGTTAAAAGATTTGCTAACAAAATAATTACTCACAAATCTGAAATCCTGCACAAAGTGATGAAATTTGTTAATTAAATTATGCTATATTCATTTCACATATTATTCAACGCAACTCTACTAGGAGTCATATTAGTGACTCAATTCGTTAGTTACCCTATGTTTTTAAGTGTTGATAGGAAAAGTTTTACATCTTATCACATGAATTATACCTTTAATATATCAAAAATAGTTTTACCCTTAATGGTTATAGAATTATTTTTTGTTATAGAAATGTTAATTAATAATTACAATCTTTATAGTTTAATTTCATTTATTTTAATTATTGTAGTCTGGTTGAGTACATTTTTTATTCAAGTTCCGCTACATAACTCACTATCAAAAAAATACAGCGAATTAAAAATTAAAAAATTAATTTTTAGTAATTGGATTAGAACTTTTTCGTGGTTTATCAAACTTATAGTTTTATTTTATTTAGGAGAGATAATATGAAAGATTTAGATGTCGTAGATCATATAGCAATACAAGTAGAGGACATTCAAGAATCATTGAAATGGTATATTAATAATTTCAATTGCAAAGAAATTTACAGCGATTCTACTTGGGCTTTTATTAAGTTTAAAAACACGAAATTAGCGCTTGTCACAAATGATCAGCACCCAGCTCATTTTGCAATTCTTGACAACGATGTTGAACAAAAAACAAACACTGTAACACACAGAGATGGTTCAGTATCAAAATATATTAAAGATAATAATTCAAATTTCATTGAACTCATAACATACAAAACAGAAAAATGACTAAATTAAAAAAAATACCTCTTTTTCCCCTAAACATGGTCGTTCTTCCAGAAGAAGAATTACCTTTACATATTTTCGAAAAACGTTACAAAAAAATGGTAGATGAATGTCTTAACGAAGATACTGAATTTGGCATTGTCTACATTAAGAATGATATCATGGAAAAAATAGGTTGCTCAATATCAATTGAAAAAGTTCTTAAAAAATATAACAATGGTAAATATGATTTAATTTGTAAAGGAGATGAAAGGTTTAAAATTAAAAAACTATATAAAGATAAAGATTTGTGGTATGCAGATGTTGAATATTTCAATGAGGAATATAGTTTAATAGAAAAAAAGTATTTCGAAAAAATATTAGACAAATATCTCAAAATTTTAATGTCAGTAAACCCTAATGTAAATTTTCAAAATGAGCTTGAAAAAAATATTTCTTTTGACTTTACAAAAAATGTTGTTTTGCCAAGGGAAATAAAACAGATTTTTTTAAATCTTGAAGATGAAAAATCTAGACTCGAATTTATTAATGATTTTTTGGATAGCTTATCAACTTCTTATAACAAAACCGAAAAATCTAAAAAAGAATTTTATAACTAAATAGGAGATAATATGAAATCACTCATTACTTTATCAGTTGCAATCCTGGCGTTAGCTTCAAATCTAGAAGCAGGATGTGGTGGTTGCCAAATCAAAAATAATGTTAATGAAACAAGAAAGCTATCAAATTTTGTGAATCAAGTTCCTAAAAATGGAAAAATCGAAGGTTTTGTTGTATCATCTTGTAATAAGTGTAATCTTGGGAAAAAGAATGACAAAAAATGCAGTGTAGGAATCATGGTAAATGAAAAATCTTATGTTGTAAAGGGTTACCAAGAAAGCCACGAAGAGTCACATAATGTTGATGGTATCTGTAATGCATTTAGAATCGCATACGTAAGCGGTAATTTAAAAAAAGATATATTTTATGCTGATTCTTTTACAATGATTAACGCCCCAAATTAATTTATGAATTTAGTTATATTCAAAAATAATCTTAGAGTTAACGATAATCCTGTACTTCATTATGCTTCAAAAGAAGCTAATATCATCCCTGTATACATACATGATATAGTAAATATTAAAAAAAGTATTGGATCTGCATCAAAATACTGGCTTCATCATGCTCTTAACAATCTTTACTCAGACCTAAACAATAAATTACAATTTTACCAGGGAGACAGTTTGCAGATTATATCAGAATTTAAATCAAATCATGGTATAAGTAAAATTTTTATGGAAAAAGCTTTTACTCCAGATGAAATCAATCTGCAAAGAAAAATATCAGTTCTCGCAGTTAAACTGCGATTAGAACTAAAGCTGTATAATTGTAGTTTACTTTGGGAGCCTAGAAATATTTTAAAAAAAGACATGACACCATACAAAGTGTTCTCTCCTTTTTACCGTAAAGGCTGCTTACAACAATACGAAGAGCCTGATAGGCCGTTAGGACAACTGAATGATATTAATTTTGCATCCATTGATAACAACACATCATTGCATGATCTCAATTTATTACCAAAGCTTGATTGGCATAAAAAGTTGGAACAGCACTGGCTCATATCTGAAAAAGAAGCAATGAAGAAATTTGAATTATTCATTGAGAATTCTGTATCTGAATATAAAATTAAGCGAGATTTTCCCTATTTAAACAAAAACTCTAGTATGTCGCCATACATAAGATTTGGCATGATTAGCGTGCATCGTATGTGGTGGGAACTTCAGAAACTAGATTTTGATAAAAATGTTGAACATTACAAATCTGAACTTGGTTGGAGAGAATTTTCTTACTATCTACTTTATCACTTTCCTGATATAGAATACAATAACTTCCAACCCAAATTTGATAACTTTAATTGGGAAAATAACGAAGAAAAATTTAACGCCTGGAAAAAAGGAATGACTGGCTTTCCAATTGTTGATGCAGGAATGAGAGAGCTTTGGGATACAGGCTTCATTCACAACAGAGTGAGAATGGTAGTTGGATCTTTTTTGGTTAAAAATTTATTGATAGATTGGCGGTTAGGAGAACAATGGTTTTGGGACTGTTTAGTTGATGCAGACTATGCTTCAAATGTTGCAAGCTGGCAGTGGGTAGCAGGCACCGGTGCAGATGCAGCACCATATTTTAGAATTTTTAATCCAATTTTGCAGGGAGAAAAATTTGACCCTGAAAGTCATTACACAATTAAGTATGTTCCTGAAATCAAACACTTACCTAAAAAATATATCCAAAAACCATGGGAGTCAGATATTGAATTAGATTATCCCAAACCAATTATTGACTACCGAAACTCTAGAAATTTATCATTGGAGAAATATCAATCTATAAAATAATTTTTATAAAAGAATAATCGATATGAAATCTTTCTAATGAAAATTGGTGCTACAAGAATTGGATAGACTAATATTCCTAGATATCTATTTTTGTGAGTAAATTTTACATCGTCTACAATACAAATTGTTTCAGCTTCAATTCTAACTTCATGAGTATGGCTCCAAACAGCAACTCCAAATGGAAAACTGCCATCAGCATAATCTGTGAATGAAAGAGTGCAGTTAGTTTTTTTATAATTTTGATGAGTTACAAATAATTTTTTCCATCCAAAAAACCATACTTCAAACTCCGCAGTATCTCCATCTTTGATACCTGTCCATTTAATAATTTTCACGGGTTGAAGATATGTTAGAAATTTTACAAACCTAAAATCATGAAAAGCAGCTGTAACTTTTCTAAAATCAATATTTTTTAATTTTACTTTCTGCTTATAGAACATCAATAATTAGGAATAGTTTTGTTGTCATAAGAATCAAGAGAATAAGATGTCAATCTATTATTGCAATAATGATTATCATCTTTTATTTTTTTTAAAAAAAAATCAGACATCCTTGACTTAGGATTTTTACAATTAAAATCGATATCAACACTCCTATCAAAAGAACTCCATGTAATCAAAGCTAATTTGAAAGCTTCTTCCTCACTCTGGCCTCCACTATGCAGTCTGTGCTTAATAGAATTAAACTCAATTGGAACACCTGTATTAATGAATATGCCATAAAACAGATCTTGTGTACAAAAAAAATCTTTACTAGAATTATTTTGAACTGTTAGTCTTTTAGTTACTGACTGAGGAAGAAGCTTAAATTTTTCAGAAAATTTGCGAAGCATATCTTTTTTATCAGCATAATATACTTGATTGTTATTACTACAATATTTGAAAGAAATACAAATTTCATTGAAAAAAGTTCTTGGTAAATTCATAATGTCAAATAATTCTCCAAGCATTGATAATTTTCTTAATTCTTTATTGCGGTTACTATTAAAGTAATTAATGTTTAAGGATGAATTTGAAATTAACCTTATATTTTTGGCTTTAGAAAGCTCGCCTATTTTTTGAAGGTATCTCTTTATTTGTAAAAAATCCTGTAAATCACTAATTTCAAAATCACTTATCCAGAAAAAGGTATATTCTGGAATAACAAAAAAAGTATCCTTGAATTCACTTTTAGCATTTAAAGAATCAAAAAGTGACTTACAATTACTTAGTGCATATTTTGAAATAGAGTTTGTTTGATTTGAATGATAATTATTAATGTGCCTAATCAATCTTGCATCCAATGATTATTTAATATTTGAGAGACCACCATCAACAAAAATTGTTTGACCAGTAATCCAATTAGATTTTTCATTCAGTAAAGATTCAACGATAGGTACAAAATTTTCAGGTTTACCAATTCTATTTAGACCATGCATTTTTCTTGAATATTCCAAAGACATCTTACTTGAGGTTATTTTGCTTGTCATTGGAGTATCTACTAGACCGGGTGCGATTGCATTTACCCTTATATTGTAATTTGAGTAAGTTGATGCTGCAGAAAGAGCAATTGAAGACACTGAACCTTTTGCTCCAGATATCACTTCATGATTTTTCAAACCTACTTTTGAAGCAGCACTAGAGAAAAACAAAAAACTTCCACCTTCATCCTTAAGATGCTTAAAACCATATTTCAATAAACCTAAGCAACTAAAGACATTTGTCTTATAAACTGAAAGAATATCATCTTCTTTCAGCATGTGCGGAGGTCGTAGAAGTAAAGATCCCGCACAATTAATTATGGCATCTATTTTTCCCAAAGCATTTCTTGCTAAATCAAGAAAATCTTCAATGGAATCAAATTCTGAGACATCAACTACACCCCCATCTAGTATATTACTAAACGATGGATTATCAACCATATCATTAATTTTAGTTTCATTTCTGGACCCAATGAAAAGTTTATTGTTTCTACTCAAATTTTCCGCTAAAGAATTTCCTATACCACTAGTTGCTCCAACCAATACAATGTTCATTAAATTTCCTTTATAAAGTTTGCAATTTAAATTAGGTACCCTAAGAGTGTGTTTTAATGGGTAAAGATAAAAAACGAATCTTGAAAAAAAGGGTACCTAATTTTTTAAAAGAGGAGGTTTTATGCAATTTATTTTTCAACATTAATTATCTCTACATGTTTATTTAACTGATATATATTACAGCCTAAAATAAACATATGCAAGAAAAAAACGTGCAAAACGTGCATTTATTTTATTCCTCTTCGATTAATCAATATTTATTTTTAACAAAAATAACCATACTTAGCTGGATATTCGCAATAAATCATCCCATCGTGTCGTATAGCAAGGAGATAGGTTCTCCTGCTTAAGCTTCCAATTTCTAGGGTGTCCTTGTGATAAAACTCTGATAGTATCCCTACCCATAGTCTTATTTATTAGATCTATTTTTCTAAACAAATCGCTTCTTTGAGGATGATCAGCAAATTGATTGAATAAATTTATTTGAACCTCATTCTCAGGAATGATATCTCCGACTATTACTCCTGATTTCTTATAATAATAATTTTTTTGATAAATACTTCTTAGAAGCCTTATAGATGCCTTAATAATCTCTATACTATCATTTGTCGCAGTATCAAGTAAAATTGATCTATGACTACTTAGATACTGACTTTGATTCTTAAACCGATTTGTATTTATGAAAACACCTATATACCTTGCGCTACTTTTTTGTTTTCTGAGTTTCTCTGAACATCTCATAGCATGATTTGATATTGCTTGTTCTAAATCTTCAATATTATCAATATCTCTAGAAAATGTTCTCGATGTACAAATACTTTTTTTGTTCTGACTGCTATATTGAACTAAGTGGCACAACTCTCCTTTCAATTCTTTATGCATTCTTAAACCTTCAATTGTCATATTCTGCTTCACCCATCTTTCATCAAGCTTAATAAAATCATAAGCTGTTTTTACTCCGTAAAAATTAAGCATTTTTAATCGTGATCTTCCTATACCCCAAATCTCAGAAATTGGAAATCTCTTTAATACACTCAAAACTTTTGAACTATTATCTAACACAAAAATATTTTCTTTTGTATGCTTTTTAGCAATATGGTTCGCAACTTTAGCTAAAGTTTTAGTTTTAGCTAATCCAATAGAAATTGGGATACCTGTGGATTTATTAACAACTTTCATTATTTTTGAACAGATATCAGTATAATTAGAGATTCCGCTAAAGTTAAGGAACGCTTCGTCAATAGAATATACTTCAAAAGATGGAACCATGTTTCCAATTATGGACATTACTCTGTTAGACATGTCGCCGTACAACGCAAAATTTGTAGAAAATACATACACATCATTTTTTTCTATAATATCCTTGGCCTTAAATGCTGGCTCACCCATTCTAATACCAAGCTTTTTAGCTTCGTTGCTTCTGGCAATTATACAGCCATCATTATTTGATAAGACGACGACAGGTTTATTTTTCAATTTAGGATTAAAAACACGCTCGCATGAAGCGTAAAAGTTGTTACAATCCGCGAGAGCAATCATCGATGATTATGTATTGTATGAGTTACTACTCCCCATATTTCAAAATCTAGTGATTCGTTAATATTTATATCAGGATAATTTCCAATCTCAGTTTCTGCTCTTAACAAGATTTTACCGTTAATATTTATGTATCTTTTTACTGTAAATTCTCCATTAACAGAAGCAATTACAATATCATTATTCTTAGCTTCTAACGACTTATCTACTACTAACAAGTCTTCATCTCCTATTCCTGCTTTCTCCATAGAATGTCCTTTTGCTATTATGAAAAAAGTTGCAGCTGGATGCTTGACTAAATATTTATGTAAATTTAAATCTACATCTAGATAATCATCCGCGGGTGAGGGAAAACCAGCAGACACACCGGTTTCGTATACATGTATCTTTTTTAAGTTGTCATCGTTGAGTGAATAAAAGTGTAGCTCTTCTTTTTTTAGCTTTAAATCCATACAATAATTTAAAAAGAAAATCTATTTTTTAAAAAGAGCTTATATCGTTTTCATTGATTAATTATATATAACAATTGGGCCTAAATAATAAGAAACACGTAATAAAAAACAATAAATAGTAAGATTAAAAGTAAATTACTTATCCATATTATTTTTTAAATATTCAAAAGTCTCATTAATATCATCCAAAATAATAAATAAATTAAGATCTTCTTTTGATATCACTTCATTCTGAACTAGCCTATCCCAATCTATAAGACCCTCCCAAAATTCTTTTCCAAAAAGAACTATAGGTATATTTCTTTTTATTTTTTTAGTTTGAATTAAAGTAAGTATTTCAAACAATTCATCTAATGTCCCTACTCCACCTGGCCAAACAACTATACCCTTTGTTAGATACATAAACCAAAATTTTCTCATAAAAAAATAATGAAAAACAAAATTTAATCCTTTAGTAATCCACTTATTATTTGTTTGCTCAAAAGGCAATGATATTCCTAAACCAACGGTGTTTCCTCTGGCTTGAGTCGCTCCCCTGTTTGCTGCCTCCATAATACCTGGACCTGCACCAGAAGTAATAACATATTTTTTACCTTCAAAATTTTTGATATTCCACTTTGTAATTATATAAGCCAGTTCCTGAGCTTTTTTATAGTATCTATTAATAGACGTATTTTCTTCATTCTTAATTCTCGCTGAGCCAAAAAAAACGACCGTGCTCTCTATTTTGTTGTGCTTAAATGATGACAGTGGTGATAAATACTCTGATAAAATTCTTATTGGTCTACCTGATTTACTTCCCAAGAATCCTTTATCGTAGTAAAATCTTTGCTTTTCCATTAATTTTTGTTTTTTCATTTTGTTCTCTTTTATCTAATTAAAATATATATGTTGTGAGGTCATTTATTCTGTTTTGAGAATTTTTCATAATTTGAACCATGAACTGGACCATCTTCAGCCCAACCCCAATCACCAAAATTAGTTTTATTATAGTCATCAAAAGCTTCTTGGATTTCAGATTTCGTATTCATGACAAATGGTCCGTATTGAACTACAGGCTCTTCAATAGGGTTTCCCTGAAGCAATAATATATGAGCTTGACCTTTAGTTGAAGAGATGATAACTTGATTAGAATTATTAATCTCAATCATTGATTTACTCTGAATTTTGACACCGTTAGCCAAAATCTTTCCTCCTTTATAAAAATATAAAGTCCTGGAAGCATTTTTTTCCACTTCTGGCAAAATATAATCTGCTCCCTCGTCAAGTTTAATTTTCCAAATATTAACGTTATTTTGCTCATTCTTGGCCCAAGAATTTTGCGGAGGTGAAGGAGCTTTTTGATTACTATAACTCCCGGCAATTAATTCAGTATATGATTTTAAATTATTTTTATCAGTTTTTGTTATTTTAGGTATATCATTTTTCCAAAACATTTTAAAATTTGGGGTAACTCTTTTATTTTTTGAGCTGAGATTAATCCATATTTGAAAAAAATCAATAGGATTTCTATCATTTCCATTCAATAATGGGAACATCTCTGAGTGCTGAATACCATCACCAGCTGTTAACCACTGCACATCTCCATCACCATACCTAGCAGAAAAGCCCATTGAATCAGAATGATCAATTAATCCTTTTTCTACAATAGTAATTGTTTCAAATCCTCTGTGTGGATGTCTGGGAAAACCTGGAACTGCAGTACCATGATACATGCTCCATCCATCCATGTCTGAAAAATCATTCCCAATATTCCGGCCGAAAAGATTATCCTTTGGACCTAAATTATCATTTGCAATTGGATAATTATCCTTATGATGAACACAAAATAAAAACGGATTTGAAGTAGGCCACGGACCATTTTGAGGCAAGTCTGTAATTTTAAACATTTCTACTTTTTCCTTTTTTAATTTAGTACTTGCAAATGGAAAATTAATCAATGCAATAAATCCAAAAAATAAATTTTTTAAGACTCTTAAAAACTGATTTCTTGTTAAAAAATTATGGTTTTTTTTCATTGGTAATTAACCAAAAATATAAAATTATTTTCTTATTATTTTTTTTATGAATTTTATGTGGACTTTTTCAGAAATTACTAAATGTTTTATAGTACCAATCATAATCATAGCCGAAGTAACACACAAGAAAGAAATATAATATTTATCAAAAAAAAATGATATTATCATAACTAAAAAAATTAAATTTAAATAAATCAATCTCAAATTATTTGTTTTACCAGATTTAAAGTTTAATGCAGGAAACTTTGGAAAATTTATCTTGGTTACCATTAAGAAAGATGATATAAGTATTAAAGATAAGGAAAGTCTTGTATCAAAAGATTGCTTGAAAATTATATTATATTGTTCCACATAAAGTGCTAATGAGCAAATAAATATTGCATTAAATGTTGTAGGCAATCCCTCAAAATAATAAGGATTATCTTCTTTAATATTGAACCTAGCCAATCTTATCACTCCAATGAAAAGTGGCATACAGGCAATTACTTCACCTGATATACCTGGCATTCCATGAGAAAACAAAACATAAATTAGAAATGATGGAGCAATACAAAATGATACTAAGTCAGATAAAGAATCAAGTTGCTTACCAAATTCTGAAGTGACGCCAAATAATCTCGCTATTTTGCCATCAATAGAGTCCAAAATTGCTGCAGTCAAAATGAAGTAACATGCTATTGAATATTTGTCCATAAAACTATTTAATATTGATAAAAATCCAAAAAATATACTTATAAGAGTTACGAAATTTGGAAATTGAGTTCTAATCACTTTATAAAATTACCTATAACTGATATTTTAGATTTAACTTTATCACCTTTTTTGACACAAACAATAAAATTTTTTGTGGGTACGATTATGTCTACCCTTGAACCAAACCTAATAAAACCCAGTCTATCACCTCTTTTAACATGCGATTCTGGAACCATATAATTCAAAATTCTTCTCGCAATAAAGCCGGCAATTTGTTTTACTTTGTATTGGTTACCATTAGAGTTATCAAACATAACTTCAGTTCTTTCATTTTTGTCAGAAGCCTTATGGTTAAATGCCATTATGTACTTACCTGGTATGTAAGATTTATTTAGAACTTTAGCATCTGTCGGAACGTATTGAGAGTGGACGTTAAATACTGAAAGGAAGATTGATATTTTTTGGGATTCACCTAATTCTGGGTCGCTTATTTTTTCTATTTCTATGATTTTTCCATCAGCAGGAGAAATCATCTTTGATTTTTCAGCTTTAATTTCTCTTCTTGGATCTCTAAAAAACCACAACGAGAAAGCTAAAAGTACAGATATGAGTATGTTAAAATAGTTTATTAATGTTATAGTATCATCAAGTATTTGATTTATAATAATTCCTAATAAAAGTAACGCAGATAACGGAAAAATAATTATTTTACCTTCTGAAGCAATCATGTTAGTTAACCACGTTTATAGGATACTTAATAAATTTTTGCACTTTTACCTAGTATTCTGTATTCGATTAAATCTGATTCTTCGATTTGAACATCATCATAATCTAGCAGGATACCTTTCTCTTCAGCTAAGTGTACTTTCCATGTTCTCGCCTGGTCCTCTGAAAAGTTTAATGCAACAAATTCACCCTCAACATCTACTTTATGGCCAATAGCTGAAGTAGGAAACACTATGATGCCATCAGTCACTTTAACTCTAATTATATTTGATGTAGAATCCTCTTTGACTTTAATCCAGCAACCACGCATTGGGCATACATCAATAATTTCACCTCTAACTAGTACATTTTTATTTAAATAATTGTTAGGTTTAGTTAGAAGTTCACTTAAGCTAGAAAATTCTACGAGATTATTTTTTTCACCATACCTACCTGTTGGGTTTTTTTTATTTAGTCTATCTAGCTCACTTATGCTTGATGAACATGATACAAAAAGTATGAATGTTAATAAAATAAATCCATGGATACTTGAGAATTTTAAATTGTTTTTTTTCATAATGATACTCGTTTGTGTAATATAAATTGCTCTAGTGGTATATTACAAATATTAAGGATATGTTGAGTAATAAAATAATCATCGTCATCAAAACGCTTAGTGTATGAAGGT